>VOFJ01000005.1_pt1:2500-60000 | contig 60000 bp, 102 predicted proteins | sample 5384081 | NCBI WGS metagenome assembly VOFJ01 (sample SAMN12384729, study PRJNA508395) | human gut metagenome | isolation source: healthy gut I | host: Homo sapiens | reverse complement strand
TTGTCGTCGGCACCAGATAAGCAACCTGCCTTCCATCATAAACCGCTTTAAATGCCGCACGGATTGCCACCTCGGTCTTTCCAAATCCAACGTCGCCGCAGATTAAACGGTCCATAATTTTGCTGCTCTCCATATCCGCCTTTGTTTCAGCAATGGCTTTCTTCTGGTCCTCCGTTTCTTCATATGGAAACATTTCCTCAAATTCCTGCTGCCATATCGAATCCTTCGAATAACAAAATCCCTGTGACGCCTGTCGTTTCGCATACAAATCCACCAGTTCCTTTGCAATATTCGCGACATGCCCTTTCACGCGGTTTCTTGCTTTTTCCCAGTCTTTGCTTCCAAGCTTATTGATTTTCGGACGTCTGCCTTCCTTATCGCTGTATTTCTGAATGCAGTCGACCTCAGAAGCCAATACATACAACTTGCCGCCTTCGGCATATTTGATAGTCACATAGTCCTTTAAAACCCCGTCTACTTCCACCTTTTCAATACCACCGTAGATACACCCACGCCATATCTTTCGTGAATGACGCAGTCCCCAACGCTGATATCCGAAAAATCTTTCACCACCTCGCCGGAATATCTGGACTTCTGCTTTTTTTTTTTTTGCCGCACCGGTTCTGGCAGTAAATACGTCGCCTTCATTAATAACAACCATCTGCAGTTCCGAAATTCAAAACCGGCGCGCAGTCGTCCTGTCGTTACCATGACCTCTTTTTTCCGAAAGTACACGTTCCTCATCTTCCGAAAAGAAACATGCGACGTCGTGGTTCATCAGATTATCTGCCAGTCGTTTTGCTCTTGTAACAGACGCTGATACAAAGATAATGCGATAATTCTTTGCTTTCCACTTTGTAATATCGGAAAGAAGCGCTTCAAAATTGTTCCGGTACGAATGGACTTCCCTGCTGTCAAATGCAACATCATGCGCCAGCTTAAAATACCGGTCCTCGTGAAACAGAATCGAAAATGACAGTGTCCTGTAATGTTCCAGTTTCTGAACAATTTTCCTCATATCCGCACAGAATATTTGTCATACCGGGAAGAATATAGCCGCCCTTTAATCGATTTTCCATACTATCCTGAAACGTCGCCATATAATTCTCTGCATATTCCGATATCCGGGACGGTTCATCCAAAAAGCACTATCGTTTTCTTACTCTGAAAACTGTCAAGCAGGGATACGGTTTTACTGTAAAAAATAATCCACATATCCATCAATGCCTGCCATCGCGTTAAATTCTGTCAGTTGTTCTTTTATCTCCCCAATCTGTTTCTTTAACCGGGCAGCCTCCTCTGTTTTGAATTCTTCCCGCAGCTTCGCATAATACGGTTTAAATTCCTGTTCCAGCCTGGAAATGCCCTGCTCAATTCTCCGCCTTGACAATACGATTTCGCTGGCAGGATAAATCTGAATAGAGGACACCGTTTCAATTGAACGCTGGCTCTCTACATCAAAGCTCTTTATTGTATCAACTTCCGTATCCCACATATCAATCGGATACGGGACATTCCTCGGTCAACGGAAATATATCGATAATTCCGCCCCGAATCGCGAACTGACCTACGCCATCGACGCTGTCTGATTTTTCATATCCCAATTCCACCAGACGTTTTTTAACGCTTCAACATCCAGTTCTTCCGCTTCCCGTATTGTAATAATATTCTTTTTTTATATTGGAAAGTTCCGGCATCTTATCAAACAGCGCATCCACCGTCAGAATAATCGTGCATTTCTCCCCTTCAATCAGTCGTCGGAAAATATCCATCCGCCTTCGTGTAATGGAATTTCCATGAATATCTGCACTGTAAAATAAAATATCCTTCGCCGGATAGAGATAGACCGACTTATCATAAAACCGAAAATCCTCATACAACTGTTCCATCCGCTGCTCACTGTAAGTAATCACCAATCTTACCGCTGCATCTTCTGACAGGCTGTTCATCAGGTATACCCGGTCGGTTCCGTCGTTTCCGGAAATATTTACGATTCCGTCGTTCTTTTTCACGCTGTCTTTTTATCTGTATATATTTTTTTCCGAATGCTTCACCGGCTCGTCAATTGCCTTCATTTCCACGCCAAATGCCAGGCTTATAAAAGCCTGGCTCCCTTTCTTCATTTTTTTAATTCAGGGTATCTGGTTCTTTTTTTGTATCGATTCTGTTTCACTTTCAGTCGGATACAAAATCGGATATCCTTTTATCTAACGTTTTCTATCATACTTAATTGTATTGATTCATCGCGGCTGCCGCGCCATCTTTCAAAATAACTGCCATCGCATCACATGCGCGCTCGCATCCCATCCGCATCTCCGGCAGCTCATCTTTTCCAAATCTGGACAAAACATAATCCGCCAAATCCATCTGGTCCGGTTTCTTTCCAATTCCAATACGGACTCTGACAAAATTCTGTGTTCCCAGATGTGCAATAATATTCTTCATACCATTATGTCCGCCGGCGCTGCCTTTTTCCCCGGATTCGCAGTTTGCCGACCGGAAGGTCAATATCATCATATGCAACAATCACGTCTTCATACGCGCATTTGTAATAATCCGCCAATTCCCGGACGCTTTCACCGCTCAGATTCATAAATGTCTGCGGCATGGCAAGTATCACTTTTTCGCCCTCAATAACGCCCTTGCCATAAACTGCCTTATGTTTCTTCTCATTTAATGCTATATGATATTTGTCTGCAAGTCCTACAATAACAGAAAAGCCCGCATTGTGCCGGGTGCCTGCATATTTGGTTCCCGGATTTCCAAGTCCTACTATCAGTTTCATGCTTTCATCCTCATTATTTCTTCCGCTTCTGCAAGCTGCTCCAATGTATTCACGCCCTTAATCTGGTCCGCATCCTCCATTGCCGCCGCATCTACAGAAAGTCCCATATTCTTAATAATTTCAATGGTATCCGGCAGATAATATTCGCCCTGTGCATTCTCATTTGTAATCATGCCAAGCGCTTTTAACAGCGCATCGCATTTAAAAATGTACATACCGGAATTGACTTCACAAACTGCCTGTTCTTCCGGCGTTGCATCTTTTTTTGCTCCACAATTTTTTGAAAGTCCCTTCTCGTCACGAATGATTCTTCCATACCCAAACGGATTCTCGAGTATCGCCGAAATCACCGTCACACCGTTCTTTTCTTCTCTGTGCTTTGCAATTGCACGTTCAAGTGTTTTTCCTGTTACAAGCGGCGTATCCCCGCACAAAATAACAACATCGCCCTCGCTGCCAATAAAGTCAGACGCACATTTGACTGCGTGTCCGGTTCCAAGCTGTTCTTTCTGCAGTGCATACCGGACGACCTGTTTCATTTCTTCTGTCTGTTCAAGTTTTTCATAGGTATCGGCTATACTCTTTTTCTACTTCCTCTGCCCGATACCCGACGATAACACATACGCTGTCACATCCGGCTTCTTTTGCCGCCTCTATCGAATAGTATACCATCGGTCTGCCCAGTACCTCATGCACAACCTTCGGTTTTTCTGATTTCATTCTCGTTCCCTTGCCCGCGGCAAGAATAATCGCTTTCAGCATCGCTACCTCCTGTACGGTATTCAAATGTTTTGACTAAATTTTATCCGAACCATACGGAAAAATCAAGCCAATGCGGGTAAATTCTATTTCATATAATAACTTACCCGTCAGAGCGCGCCCCTGCGGCAAAAAAGACCAGCCACTGTAAAACAGTGGCTGGCCCCGCATTCGTACGCCTATGCCTCAATTGATTCCTGATATTTTGTAAGTATCAACTGCTGCAGACGCTCTCTTGTCTCAGTATTGATTGGATGTGCAATATCTCTGTATTCACCATCTGCCGCTTTGCGGCTTGGCATTGCAATAAATAATCCCTTTATCGCCCTGAATTACCTTGATATCATGAACTACAAATTCATCATCAATTGTAATGGACACGACGGCTTTCATCTTGCCTTCTTTCTCAACACCCCTGACTCTAACATCGGTCACCTGCATCGTGTGTACCCCCTTGCCTTTTTCTTATCTGCTACAATGCGTACCTGAAATTCTTCTCCACAATAACTTTAATGTCATCCGGAGTACCCTGATGAACCGTATTTGCACGGATGGTATCCCTGCTTTCAACGATACAATTCTCAATTACACAATTATCACCAATGTGTACATCATTCAGAATGATTGAATTTCTGATTACACAGTTGTTGCCAATGTAAACCTTTTTAAACAGTACAGAATTTTCAACCGTACCGTTTATAATACAGCCGCTTGCAATCAGGCTGTTATTAACAATTGCTTCCCCATTATATTTTGCCGGCGGAAGGTCTTCCACTTTGGAATAAATGTCCGGATGCTGTTTAAAGAAATAGTTCCGGATATCTTTGTTCAGGAAATCCATATTTGCCCTGTAATAAGACTCCTTCGTTCCAATATTTCTCCAATAAGTATCCATCTTATATCCATAAATCTTCTTGACGCTTCTATACCGTACAAGTATATCCCGTACAAAATCCGTTCTGCCTTCATTTGCACAGGTTTCAAGCAGTTCAATCAATTGTCTTCTGCGGATAACATAAATACCGGTTGAAATCATATTATTTCCGGCTACAATCGGTTTTTCCTCGAATTCAACAATACGTCCGTCTTCATCCATTGAAACCACGCCAAAACGATTTACGTCGTCTTCATCCGGCGCCAAATCGCTTACAGACAACCGCAATATCCGCACCCTTGCTGATATGTTCTTCCAATACCTTTCCATAATCCAGCTTATAAACACCGTCGCCGGAAGCGATTACAACATATGGCTCATGACTTTCTTTCAGGAAACTAATGTTCTGATAAAGCGCATCTGCCGTACCCTTATACCAATAGTTATTCTGGGCTGTAATCGTAGGTGTAAATATATAGAGACCGCCCTGTTTTCTTCCAAAATCCCACCATTTGCTGGAATTCAGATGTTCATTTAAAGACCGGGCATTGTACTGTGTAAATACCGCAACCTTTTGAATATGCGAATTCGTCATGTTGGAAAGGGCAAAATCGATTGCTCTATAACCACCAGTAATCGGCATGGCTGCAACAGCTCGTTTTGCTGACAAGTCACCCATTTTATTGCTATTACCGCCTGCTAAAATTATACCTAATGCTCTCATCTCTATTCACCTGCCTTTATAATACTTCCGCCACTCTTTAAGTTTCCGCCCGGATAATCTTCCGGAACTGTCACGCCAGAAATAGCAGTATTCTTACCAATAGTAACACCCTCAGGAATCACTGAGTTCTCTCCTATCGTCACAAGTCCAAATGAATAAATCTGCGGCTTAAATTCATTTACAGCTTCTTCACCAATGCCAAGTTTGGTGTTTTTGCCAACCTGAACACTCTCTGCAATGATTGCCTTGTCCACATATGCGCCTGCGCCAATCGTAACGTTATTCATAATAATTGAATTACGGATAACAGCGCCTTCTTCAATCGTTACGCCGGAACCAATAACAGAATTTTCTACATCGCCATAAATCTCTGTGCCTTCGCCGATAATACATCTGCTGACTCTTGCGCTGGCATCAATATACTGCGGTGGAATCGCGTCTGTCTTTGTATAAATCTTCCAGAATTCCTCATACAAATTAAATTCAGGAACAATATCAACCAGTTCCATATTTGCTTCCCAGTAAGAGCCAAGTGTTCCAACGTCTTTCCAGTAACCCTTGAAATCATAAGCGCAAATCTTTTTTTGCCATTGTTGTGGCAATACGGAATAATATGCTTACCAAAGTCACATTCCGGCTGGTCTTTCATCGTAACAAGCGCTTCCCGAAGCACCTTCCAACTGAATATATATATACCCATAGATGCTTTATTACTTCTTGGATTTGCAGGTTTTTCCTCAAATTCTGAAATAATATTATTCTCATCTGTAATAACAACACCAAATCTGCTTGCTTCTTCCCAAGGCACCTGATATGTAGCAAGCGTAATATCAGCCTCGCAGGTCTTATGATACTCCCTTAACATGTTCTCATAATCCATCTTATAAATATGGTCACCTGACAATATCAAAACATAATCTGGATTATAGTAATCTATAAACTCCAGATTCTGATAAATGGCATTTGCAGTACCTGTATACCATTCACTATTATCACTTTTCTCGTATGGTGGAAGTACTGTCACGCCTCCTATGTTGCGGTCAAGGTCCCAAGGGATACCGATTCCAATATGCTGGTTAAGCCTCAGTGGTCTGTACTGTGTCAGAACACCGACTGTATCAACACCGGAGTTAATACAGTTACTTAATGGGAAATCAATAATCTTGTATTTGCCGCCAAACGCTACAGCCGGCTTAGCCAGATTAGAGGTAAGAACGCCTAAGCGGCTTCCCTGTCCTCCTGCTAACAGCATTGCAATCATTTCTTTTTTAATCATAATGTCACCCCTTCGTGCGTATTAATATGTGTGTATTATACCACTGTTTTTCTATTTAGCAAAGTTTTTTATTGCATTTTCACAATAAAAGTTATAAGAATATTGAAAAATTAAACATTTTTACAAAAATATCCAATACTTCCAATAAAATCCTTACAGCTTTTTTACCAATTTTTCCCCTGCTTTTTATCGTCAATTATCAGGTAATATACTTTTAAGGAAGCTCTGCTGGAAATGCTATCCCACTTGTGATAAACTGAATTTATATTTATATCTCAATGAAAGGAACAAAAGCATATGGCAGAAATTTTAGTAAAAGAATATCGTGGAGATGTGGTTGAAAAATGTACATTATGGTTCCATTGCCATTGTATCGTCAACAGGCGAAACGATAGCATATGCCGGCGATATTGAGCGTCAGCCGTTTATGCGTTCAGCCAGCAAGCCAATTCAGGTACTTCCTACGCTTTTAGCAGGTCTTCATAAAAAATACAATCTGAACGAAGAAGAAGTTACGATTTTCAATTCGTCCCACTGGGGCAGCAATCATCATATTTACCTTTTGCAGAGTATTATGGAAAAAAACAGGCTTGTCCGAGGACGATATGATTATGAATCCGACAATTTCAACTTCCGCGACTCCGCTCGCTGACAAACTGATTCTGGGTTCCAAACTGAATCCTGTCGAAGGAAAAAAGCCGCCTGCAGCACTGCTGCTCCGGCAAGCATTTGAGCCTTATGCTGCTGCAGCGTGAACTGACCGGAAAAGTTTCCGGCTATCAGCTTCCGGAGTCACCGGTTCAGAAACAGATTATTTCCTTTCTTTCTCTGCTGAGTCAGACGCCGACATACCGCATCAGTCTTGGAATCGATGGCTGCGGCGTTCCGGTTTTTGCTCTGCCTATGAGAAATATTGCGCTTGCATACGCGAAACTTGCGGACCCATTTAATCTTCCGGACGAAACGAAAGAAGCCATTTCCTATAATTTCAACTGTATCAATCAAAACCCGGAAAAGATAAACGACTATTTTACTCCGTCTTATTACGTCAATAAAAATCCGGATTTATTAATGAAGGACGGTTCGCGCGGCGTCATTTGCATGGCAATTAAAAGCCGGAAGCTTGGCATTGTCATAAAGCTGGAAGACGGTTGGAGCGATGAATTTCAGGGCATCATCATTGCGCGGGTTCTGGAACAGCTCCGCTATGATGATACGGAATTAATTGAGCAATTAAAAAAGACATACAACACAAAATTATACAACGATTGCAGAGACGAAGTCGGACATGCAGAAGCAGATTTTACAATCAACATTGACCAGTCCTACTTTGATGAATTGTTTGGATACGAATACGCCGCTTCCGATAACGCGGATTCTCCGGAAGATGCCGACGCTTTGGATGTTGAAGATACTGATGATTCTGATAACAACCGCACCTCCCGCATGAATTCGGACGACGATACAGACGAAGACGAACTTTCACCGGCAGAAGAAGCCAGAAGACGTGCCATTCGTGACCGCCGCTCGATTCTCGGTCAAAATGTTGTGCTTCCTTCCACAAATGCAACATTTATTCAAAACCCAATGACGGACCCGGTCCGTCCGGTCAAATCAGCTAAGATTATTTCAACCATTCAGAATAACAACGCGGAATTTGAGCTGTTTGACAAAACGAAAGACGATAGTTCAGGCGAAATCACGCCGCCTGATGAAGAAAAACAATAAAAACCGGCTATACGAATCTGCATTCCTTATTATTTTGGCAGTCCGGGCAAATCCCAATAAACTCCAGGTTATGGGCGAGAATCTTAAAGCCTTTATCCTCCTCGCCGCCATGCGCATCAATCTGTTTGTTGTATGGCACAAGGCTGTCATAGATTCTGCCGCATTCTGTACAGATAATATGATAATGCGGATTCGTATTCCCATCAAAATGTTCCATTTTATCATTGGAAAACAGGTTCGTGACGATTCCATCCTCCACAGCATCTGCAAGCACGCGGTATACGGTGGAAATCCCAATATTATAGCCTCTCTCCATCAGAATCTGATGCAGCTGCTGCGCTGTCGGATGACAGTCCAATTCTTTTATCACCGAATAAATCACCTGTTTTTGTTTTTTGTATTACGTTTCTCTGCCATATCATTCACCCCAAAAATTGAATTCAAAATCAAATCCATTCACTATCTGATACTATACTAACACAAAATTCTTGTTCTATGAATACCTTTTTAAGAATTATTCTCAATTAGAGTTTCCTTGTTTTTTTTCTATTTTACAGGTAATTGCGAAACTATGAATCTTGCATAATAGTTGTGCAGAATGCATGATGCCAGAAGCAGGTGATATGAGGACGCCGGTACTTAGACACCGTACTTTGGTGTCTTATGTTCCGCTGCGACCGAATCAAGTGCAAACGTCCTGCGTTGGCATACTTGCATTTGCACAACCAATATAAACATTTCCACGTTTCGCAATTACCTGTTCTAATTCATCATTTTAATTTTTTAAATATAGTCTTGACAGTTCTAGTGTTATGGTGTACTATTTATCTAGTTCACTAGTGAGGAGGACATAAGATGAACTTTAAATCAAATATTCCGATTTATCTTCAGATTATAGATGAAATAAAAACGAATATTATTACCGGCGCATTGCCCCTTGGCTCAAAAGCTTCCTTCATCCAGAGAACTTGCTCTGCAGTATCAGATAAATCCGAATACTGCCGCGAGAGTTTACAATGAAATGGAATCCATCGGACTATCCTATACCAGACGTGGCATAGGCACTTTTTGTGACAGAAGATTCCGGCATCATTGAGAAACTGAAAGAAGAACAGGTGAATCAGATTTTGTCTGTGCTGGACGAACAGCTTACAGGTCTTGGGTTTACACCGAACGAAATTATCCGGCTGCTGCAAAATTATTATTCTGAAACAGCCGCCTCAAAAATGAGCATTGAAAGGAATGAAAAACATGATTAAATGTGAACACTTAGTAAAAAAAATACATCAGTACAACTGCTGTATCGGATTTGTCGCTGGAAATTGTTTCCGGCAACATTTATGCCTTACTCGGACCAAATGGCAGCGGCAAATCCACACTTATGAAAATGATTGCCGGACTTACCAAGCCAACCTCCGGCAGCATCACGTTTGATAACAGACCTTTGTCTTATAAGGCAAAAGCGCATATTGCATATATGCCTACAGAAGCATATTTCTTTAATTATATGACATGCCGGGATGTCGGAAAATATTATGACGATTTCTTTGAAGATTTCAGCTTCACCAAGTATATGGAATTGCTTCAGAAACTGGACCTCAATCCAAAACTGAAAGTCAGAGAAATGTCATCCGGTATGATGGCAAAACTGAAAATTGCCGCTACCCTTTCCCGAAATGCCGAAGTCATCATGTTAGATGAACCGCTAAATGGAATTGACATTATTGCACGCGAAACTATCATTAACACCATCGTATCAAATATAACGGATGATACAGCGGTTCTGATGTCAAGCCATCTGGTCGATGAACTGGAAAAAAATCATTGACCATGCTATTTTTATCAAAGATGGCACTTGTGTATTACAAGGAAATGCCGAAGAACTCAGAATAAAGCAAGGCAAATCCATTGTCGATATGTATAAAAAGAAATCTATGCCTAAAAAAAAGGAGGAAACCTGTTATGTTAAAAATGTTAAAATATGAGTTTCGTCGTGGACTTTTACCAATTCTTATCGTGGCTCTTATCCTGGCGGCTATCGAAGTCTATTTTGTAATTGCAACCGTTCTGAAAGAATCGGAGCATTCTGCTATCTCTTTTTCGCTCTTGATTCTGGCTGCTTTTTGCTGCTATCTGTTTGTACTGATTTATGGTATCGTCATTTATAATCAGGACCTGAAAAACAAATCCGGGTATCTGGTCTTTATGGCTCCAGTTTCCAGCTACAAAATTATCGGTGCAAAGCTTCTTGCCATTCTGATTACAGGAATTGCGTTTGTTGCACTGATTGGACTGTTTGTTGTCATTGACTATAACCTGATAAGCGCAAGATATTCTTCTGTTGAAACATTCCGGGAATTTATTGATGTGCTTTTAGGAACCGGCGGATATTCCTTAACCACGATTCTCCTGAACGTACTGGCATTTATTCTCATCTTTTTGATTCAGTTCTATATGACGATTACGCTTGCATACCTGGCAGTATCCATTTCGTCAACGGTACTTCAGAATAAGAAGATAAAAAGGATTTCTCAGTTTTCTGCTGTTTTGTGTTTTGTACTCATTAATCAGTGTTATTGCAATAAATCTTCCGGTCCTTGGAAATCCGGATAGTGTAACTACATTTCGGGAATCTGTCTATGCGATGCTTCCGCAAATCATCTTTTACGTTGTAATCGCAATCGCAGGTTACATTGAAGCGCCGCATTGCTTGATAAAAAAAAAATCAGCCTGTAGATTCAGCTGTAAAATTGTATAAAGCGGGTAAACAGGGAACATATATTACAATTCCATTATGCTTATAAATCAAGGGACTGCCGCACTGATTATTTAGTACGACAGTCCCTTGAAAAATGAACGTTTGCCTTTATCAGCTTCTCTTTTTTTGCCAAATTTCGTCTGCGGGTTTTCTTTCATTAATCGTTCCGCAGTCGGCGTCCAGTTTTCGGCATAATCGATGCATTTATTACAAAGATGACAAACTTCTTCAGGACTTTCCAAATCTGTGCTTTTAGCACCCGACTCATTAACCACCTCTACAAGCTTATCAGGATTTTCAAGCATAGGACATGGGCGGAGATGATTCTCGTTAAAAGGCTGTCCTTCCTGATATTTGCGGAACAATGGCTGGCTCAAACATTCCAGCAAAGATTTTTCATGTATATTTGCTCCTGAATAATGTATAAACACACAAGGCTCGACGTCACCATTCGCATTGATATGGCAATAAAATCTTCCTCCGGCGATACAACCGCCGACATATTCACCATCATTTTGAAAATCAAAGGTAAAGATAGGCTTTCCGCCCTCCATAGCCCGAATTTCTCTTATACGGTGATACATGTATTCCCCTTTGCTCCGGTTTCAGCATCAGTTCAGTAGAAGCGTTATTCCCTACCGGCATGTAATGGAAATACCACGAATATCTTGCCCCCTTTTCAATCAGGAAATCCAAAAATTCATCGCTGGTTACAGATAAATAATTTTTAGATGTATAACAAATTGACGTACCAAACAATAATCCATATTTTTTAAGCATATCCATTGCTTTAATGGTAGCCGCAAAGGAACCGTCGCCCCTGCGGGAATCATTATCTTCTTCAAATCCTTCAAGGCTAAGGGCTAACGTAATATTTCCCAGAGCTTTCATCTCCTCGCAAAACTGCTCGTCAATCAGCGTACCGTTGGTAAACGCATAGAACATACACTTATCATGCTTCCTTGCAAGTTTTTACAATATCGTCCTTTCTTATCAAAGGCTCTCCTCCGGTCATCATATAAAAATAGATTCCCAGTTCCTCACCTTGCGATACTATGCTATCTAAATCCTCGTAGGAAAGGTTCATCCGGATGTCCATACTCAGCAGCCCAGCAGCCTGTACAATGCTTGTTGCATGCAGATGTAGGGTCCATAAGTATTATCCACGGAAGACGGTATCCGTTTTTCTCTGCAAAATCAGACATTTTAGAATAACCGTAAAAGCCCGCCTGATAACCAAGATTTAACGCTGTTGTTTTTATAACATGCGGGTCTATATCATCCATAAGCGAATTCGCGTATTTCATCCATTTTGCGTCTGGATTCTTAATTAACTCGCGCGCACTGTCAAATACCTCTTTCCGGAATTTATCCCCCATTAATTTCTCCGAAATATTTACAAGCTTCATCAAACCGGGTTCACGTTTCTTATCAACATAGCTAAGGATAGTATCCAATGTTTTTGATACTAAATCTCTGGTTTTATTCTCTTTAAAATTTTGAAATGACATAATTTTTCCTCCTTCGTCTGTAACTATCCTCTATCACCTCAAATCGCATAAAACTACTATTCATTTCTCCTTTCAAGTTTTTTTGCGATACCCCGCGTAAATCAGTGTTGTAATAATGATATATGCAAGCTCGGCACATAAAGAAATTATAAATGCCGGAGAGCTAATATCCGATGCGCTCATTCCTATAATAGGATAAATAATCATATGCGGCAGCATACCAAGCAGACTTCCCAAAAGATACCTTTTGTAATTTACATTTATCGCTCCCATATATAAGCTGGCAATATCGCTTGGTATGCGAACCATACGGACAATATATGCGAAAAAAGACGTCGTTTTTGAACGCGCTTTATGAATCGCTTCCGTCTTAGGATATTTTTTCCCCTGATATAATTGACAGCCGACGCCCCTATATTTTTTTTCCAATAAAATATGGCAGTGAGAGCATAATCATTGTGCCGCATAAATTCACTAAAAAGCAACAGGCATCGGAAATAAAATTCCATCTGCGACATATAATATACCGGAATAAATAACGATACTAAGGCTTTTCAGTGCAAAAAGCGCCATCATTAAAAGCGCTGCAAGCCATAAATTTTTAGGCGTATAACGAAGAATACTTTCTATAGAAATATCGTCCTGTCTGAAAATACAAATCAGAATAATTGCTAACCACACAAATACAAGAACTATTTTTATGATATTTAACATAATTTTTTGAATTTTTTCGCTCTCTCGTGTCTGCTTCAAAACATGATAATAAAACCTGCCATACAATATAAGCGATATAAGCATAGCCGCGGCACATATAATAATCAATACGTTCACCGCTGTTTGCGAAATATCCGCAAATAGAATTAAAATCATCATGACTGTATAAAGCACAACCGTACAAGCCTTCCCATACCATTTCGCGCTATTTACTGTATCTGTAAATTTAAGCGCCAGAAATCCCCATAATGCCATAAAACATTCCTTTATGGCAAATAGAACCAAACGCGCCCACATCCATTTATACCGGGAGGCAAGACAAATAACCAGAGCCATCTGGGTAAGCTTATCTGCAATCGGGTCAAGAACCTTGCCTACGTCGGAAACCATATTAAATTTTCTTGCAATCTTTCCGTCTATAATATCCGTTGCTCCAGAAATCGCCACTACTGCAATCGCAACCTTATACTCTTTTTGTCCGCAGTAAAGCCATACAATCAGCGGTATAAGAAGTAAACGAAAAAGGCTCAGCATATTGGGAATTGTTAAAACGTTTTCCTTGCTTAATCTTTTTATTTTTCATATTTCCCTCTGTTCTTTTTTATTCCGTATGTAAACAATATTTGCCTGTAATAAAATTCGTTTATTTATAAGGCATATTGCTGCTTTTATCAATACTCCCAATTAAAAAAAACTATCGTAAAATATTGATGTGATGAATACTATATATATTTTTTTTTGTTAATGAAAACCATTAAAAAAAAAGCGGTTTCTCCTAAATTTGGTGAAATCGCTTTTTTGCTCAAAATTGAATATAATTATGAATTTGTCCTATTTTTTGTCGTTTTCTGTTTTCTTTTTTCTCCTCAGCTACAATCCATTTAATGTTGCTTTTAAAAAATATAACTTATTTTATCAACCATTTCATCTATATCATCGTCCATATTATTCCATAAAAATTTAAGAAAAAAAAAACCTAAAAAAAGCATACCTATTGTATTCTATAATATCCTGCCGCATTTGCTCCGGAAGATAAACGCCGCCTGTTTCTTCACAGAAAATTTTGTAAAAGACGTCGTTTGTTAATTTAAATACAAATTGCTCCAATCGTTCTCTGGATAATGAATTAAACAAGTGATATATCATCCTGGAATTTCCTTTTATATCCCTAAGCAGCACTTTTATCATATCTTCCCACGACAGATTATTGTCCATATGCGCAAGATATTTTTCTTCTGTAAGCTTCAGCCATTTTTCAAGTAAATCATAAATATCCCTATAGTGATAATAAAATGTATTAGGACTGATTTCACATTTTTTTTCACAATCGCCGAAACCGTAATTTTATCAAACGAGGTTTCTTCAAGCATGTCCTGAAAAGTTTGAATAATGGCTTTTTGTGTATAGTTAGACATTTTTCTCTCCATCTGTATTTTCCAGCTAAATATCTGTTTATCGGAGTAAATAATATCATAATTTTAGTCCTTTTTCTACCTTGATTACAAAATTTATAGATATATATACTTACTGTCCACCGCTGATATGCAAATCAATCCAATTATAAATATCGTAATACGTCTGAATAAACTCCACTTCATTTACGACTTCATGCCTTGCGCCCTTATATAAAATGCACTTCACATCGTTGGTAATCTCTTTTCGGTACTTCCGGTACAGTCGTTTTACGTCAATTCCATAATGACCGACCGGGTCGCATTTTCCGGACACAAACAAGACCGGCATATTTTTTTTTGGTATCCGCTCGATATTGTCCTCATCCTGAATAAATTCCAGCGTTTTAAATAAGGTTTTATATCCTTTTACCGAAAACGTATAATCATACATTGGATTCGCAAAGATATTTGTCGACCTGCACATAATCGCGGCTCAGCCAGTCTTTTACCGTCCTTTTGCGTTTCTCACCGTTTACAATCGTTGTTCTTGGTATGCCAAGCAGGTATGTGCCAAATGCAAGCACCTGAAGCAGTTTGCTTTTGTATTTTTCTCCATGTATCATGCCTTCCATGCCTGCCGCAATCTGTCCGACTTTAAGTATAATTTTCGGATGGCTTCCGGTTCCCATACAGATAAATCCATCCACGCTGGCATTTTCCTGAATAACTGCCGGATATTTCTCATCGTTTGCATATTCGCACATATACCGTCTTGCAATAAAAGAACCCATGCTGTGTCCCATCAGGAAAAATGGAATACCGGAAACGCCCGCTTTACGCATCTTGTTACCCGATGTACATCTGCTGCCATCGTCTTACTTGCATCATACGCATACATATATCCCATTTCCGCCTTATTTCTGGCGGTCCGTCCATGTCCCAGATGGTCGTTCCCGCAAACCAGAATTCCCCGATTCGCCATAAACCGTGCAAAATTATCATACCGCTCCATATCCTCAATCATTCCATGTGATATCTGCAGAATTGCCTTTATCTCCCCCTGTGGAATCCAGACAATCACATGCAGCTTATCCCTGCCATTTGAGGACGGAATATACGTCTCTTTTTTTCTTTACCTTCTTTTCCTGCTTCTCCATAAAATACCCTCAATCTTCCTGCTTTTTCCATTGTCAAATCTATCGTCCATTTTTAGCCGCTTATTATCATCAAAGCTTCGCCTGTTTTCTATTTGTTTTTCTATCGTCAAATCTATCGTCCGCTTTCAGGGCACTTCCCTCTGCTTAGTTTCCGCATCCCCGGGAAAATTATGCCTGTATTTCCTCATTTTCTTTCTTCCAGTAGATATTCCGATGCTCAACGGACGTTGAAAACGCAATCAGTGTTTTTGTTTTTCCAAACCGCTGCAATTCCCCTATAAACGCATCAAGCGCCATCGTTGTTTCAAAAATAACCTCAATCAGCATGGAATAATCGCCCGTTACGCAATTGCATTCCACTACATTTTTGCAGGCTTTGATAAATGGGAAAAAAATCCTGCTTGTCGCTTGGGTCGACTTCCAGATTGATAAACGCCTTCGTATAATATCCAAGCGCAATCGGATTAATCTGCACCTGAAATCCTTCGATTACACCAGCTTCTTTTAACCGCTCGATTCTTGTCGACACTGCAGTTGAAGACAAAAACACACATTCCGCAATATCTTTTAACGACATTCTTGCATCCTTTTCCAATAGTTCCAGTATCTTCTGGTCGACTTCATCCAAACAATACGTTGTTTCTTTTTACTTCTCGCATAATAATTCTCCGTTTCTCTGTAAAATCATTCCGATATTTTGCATAAAACCCACATTCCTGCAATACTTTTTATTCTGTAAAATTTAATACATACAACTGATGCAGCGCTCTGGTACAGGAAATGTAATATGCATGCCGGCGAATCCGGTTCTCCATTGCATCCCCATCATTGATAACAAAAACCACATCAAATTCCATGCCCTTTGCCAGAAATTTCGGAAGAACAACCACGCCGCCATTATATACGGTGGACTGATTCGTCAGATATGTTACCTGTTCATAATCTTCCATTTCCCGGTACATTTCAAATGCATGTTCCTCGTCCTCACAGAGAATTGCCACATTATCAAAATCATCGAGTTCGCCATAATCCAGTTTCTCCGCTATAAATGCCGCTGCATCTTCTACCCCTTCAACAGACATTACAACAGGCTCCATGCCATGACGATTTAACGGATATATCGTCTGTTTTTTCTATCTGACCGTCTGCATCCGCATCCTTCTCCAAAATCCGGTTGCAAAAAAATCCGTAATCTCAAATGTAGAACGATATGCAGTATTTAACGTATAAATCTGACAGCCGCCGACTCCGCCATGCGGCACAAATACCGTCTTTAACACATCCAGAACCGTTTCATCCGGATTGTAAGAAAGCACCTGCAGACTGTCTCCCAGAATTGTTTTCTTACATTTAAAAATACAATCCAGAACCGCATATTGGAAAATATTGTAATCCTGCATTTCATCAATCACCAGATGTTTGATATTGTCATACGACTTACAGCCATAGAAATAAATCTGCAGATAAAAGACTGCCAGAATATCTTCATAGCAGACTTTCCCGGATTCATTCCGGAACGTTTCAATACCGGATACGATTCCGAAAGTCCCGACAGAAAATCCTGGTACAATGAAATCAGATTCCGCTCCGCATACTGATAAATCAGCTCCTTTGTAATCTGATTTTCCAATTTCCTGCGTCGCTCCTCTGTAAAATCCCGGTTCTGTATCTCCTCCACTCTATCGGCAATAAAATATGCAATTTTCTCAAACCGCTCATAAATCGGATATCTTGCAAAGCGGTTATAAAACATTTTCTCCAACTGCTCTTTTGAAAATTCTGTCTTTTTTCAAAATGAAAATCCCTGAAATGAATATTTGCAGTATACTCCTCCAGATACCGTTGAAACGCCTGAAAAAATGCTATCGACGATTTCCAGACAATATTCTTTATTTCCGGATGACTGGCGTCGGAATGAAGCGTAATCCGTTCTGCCTGCTCCAGTTTTTTGTCTCATACTCACATTCGACAAAAAAATTTCTTCCATCAAAGAATCAAATTCCTTTTCCGGCACGCTATCCTCCCCCCCATCTCTGGAAGAACGCCGGCAATATAATCGCCAAAGATTCCATTTGGGGATAAAATCATAACATTATCGGCAGTCATAGTCTTACGGTTATTATAAAGGAGCCATGCCAGCCGGTGCATTGCAACAACTGTTTTTCCGCTGCCTGCCCTTCCGTCGACAATCAGATTATACGCTGTCTTATTTCGAATCAAATCATTCTGTTCTTTTTTGAATGGTCGCAACGACGGATTTCATCTTCGTACCGCTGTTCTTTCCAAGTACGTTCAGCAAAATCCGTATCATTTACCCTCTCGTCGGTATCAACAGCATTATGAAATTTTCCATTGCTGATATCAAACTGCTTCTTTTCAAGAATCGTGCCATCGTAAATTTTGTCCAATGCCTGATACGACGCAGCGCCTTTTTCATAATCATAATACATCGACGCTACAGGCGCTCTCCAGTCATAAACTTTCTGGTCCGCATCGTCCATCGACCAGTATCCATTTACTCAATATAGACCGGCAGAACCTGTCCATCTTCATCAAATTCAAATGTTATCTTGCCAAAATACGGATTTTCAACCTGATGTGTCAAAACGTCAAGGCTTTTTGCCGCATGCTCAATAAAAAAAGTATCGTTATTGACATTGTTCATATTTTGCAGAAATTCTTCATCATCCATATCGCCATGACTGTCGCGCATATATTTTTTCTGCGCCTTAATCGCAGTATTCCGGGAGTCGATACTTTCCTGCGCCAGCCTTATATCGCATTTCATTTCATTCGACACTTCTTTCAAAATATTCCTGTTCTTCTTCCAGCGTTGTGTTATGAAATGTCTGTTTATCCATATTCTTTCCTTTCAAAACAGACATCATTCAAATCCCAAAATCACCGGATTCTGAATGATGTCTGCTGCTTTTTCTTTTTTTATTTTGATTTGCTGTGATGCGGCGCTCTTGTCACTGCCATTCACTGCTTTTACCTTATAAGCGTATGTTTTACCGGCTTTTACATCGGTATCCTTAAAGGAACAGGATGTTGTCGTACCTATAAGCTTATACGAACCACTGCCTGTTTTCCGATAAATCTTATACACCTTGACGCCTTTTACAGACGTCCATTTTAATTGTATGCTTTTTCCTTTGTTTTTGACGGTAAGCTCTGGTCTTGCCATTCTCCGTATACTTACTTTCTTGCTGTATCCGCCAAATATAGAGCCTTTTCTTGCCCGGACTCTATATTCGTACCGGGTTCCGCTCTTTGCTGTTTTATCTGTAAACGATACGGTTTTTTCCGGACGTCACATCACCAACACGTTTCCATGTTCCATTTTTTGTTTTCCGATAAACCCGGTATCCGGACGCTCCGGCTATCTTCTTCCATGTCACGCGGACGCCGGATGCTGTATTTTCAACCTTTTTAACTGCAGAAGATGCGAGTTTTATCGTATAAGATACCTGTATCGTTCCGGTATAATTTCCGGTTCCGGTAATCACGCAGACAGCCTTTCCTGCCTGATTTGCATTTTTGTACGTCACCTTATAATCGGATGCTTTCAGTCCGCTCACCGTAACAGATGGCTTGCATGCCTTTCCGGCATAGGTATAACTCGTTTTCGAAAGCGTTGCTTTTTTGCCGGAAATATCTTTTGGTGTGACCTCCAACGTATAACTAACTCTGGAACTTCTGTAATTTGCATCTGCATCAATCGCTGCAGTAATCACGCAGGTTCCGGCTTTTTTTATTGTAATGTATCCGCTTCTGTCCGTCTCGGCAATTGCAGTATTCGAGGGACGAATAGCGGACTTTTCCGGTTGAATTTGTCTGAACCGCATAACGATATGCTGCACTGCCATATTTTTTCGTCAGTTTTGTTTTTGAAAATGCTGCAGTCGGCGCCGCTTTTCTCTGTCCGTTTTCATCATAATCGGTGTATTTGACCGTCAGGTTCGAATTATCAAAATAATCATGCAAGTCAACGACGCCCCAGCCATAATTTTCATCCCATCCCAGGGTGCCGCGGTCTACTGCATACTGCTGCAGCCGGATTTTTTACGCCTTTGTAATTCAACTGCGGCTCTATCATCTTAACATACGCTACAGCAGCAGAAATGTGCGGCGTTGCCATTGAAGTACCGGACATTTTCATCGTTCCGCCGCCCAGATAAGTGGATGTAACGCTCGTACCCGGTGCACTGAAATCAATCGTATCGCCATAGTTGGAATAGCTGGCGGCAAAAATACCATTGCTGTTTATCGCGGACACCGTTATCACATTTTCTTTGTTTGCCCGGATATGTCGTTCTTACATCCATTGCTTTATTTCCTGCTGCACAGCAGATTATCGTTCCTGTAGTTTCCGCTTCTTTCAGCACGTCTTTGAGATAAGTCGAATATGCCCATAACGTTCCGGTCCATCCTAAGCTCATATTTACAACATCCGCCTTCTGCTCCACTGCATACTGCAATGCGCTTCGAATAGCAAGATTCGTCGATTTTCCCGCACCATCAAAGGTTTTCAAAATCATCAGGCTGACATTTTCCGGTGTATTATCCGCAATAATTCCGGCTACATGGGTTCCATGTCCGTTTTCATCCGTATAAGAGGACGTCTTTTTTACAGAATCGCTTCCTTTAAAATAAAAGCTGTGCCGCTTATCAATCCGGTTTTTGAAAACGCGGTTTGATGCATCTACACCTGTATCAATTACAGCTACCGTAACTTCACTGTCAATCCGGTAGTAATCATATTCCGCTTTCAGATAGCCGAATCCCATATAAGAACCGCCCCCAGGACATCGTATCATACTCTGTCACTCCTGTGAACGCGGCAAGCGTGTCGTCAGAAACCACCTCGTCAACAAAGCAGTTCTCCTTTCCGTAATCGGAGACCAGTTCATAATAGGCATATTCCGTATCTTCCTCTGTTTCAAACTGCAGAACATACTGATTGTATTTCGCATAATGCAGAATATCAACCGCACCATAGCTGTCTGCCAATTCGTCCCCGGTCAATACCATCAACCGTTTTAACTGATAAGTATCATCAGCGTCATCAGCATCGTCACCATCATTTGTAAGTTCCGAATTTGACGATTCGTTCTGCGTTTGATTTTCATTATCCGGCGTTTCCTGATATCCTTCTTCCCAGGTATCATTAATCAGGTCGACAACCTCGGATGCATCGGCTATTTCTTTGACTTTCACCTTTGATGCATACGCTGTCGCATCGTTTTCTTCCGGCGCAGTATTTTCATCTGATTCGGCATACGCCGCATCCGGTATCGCTCTTTTTCATCTGCTGCGGTTGTGTCTTCTGTCTGTGTTCCGATTTCCGCTACTGCATATTCCTCGCCCTGAATGACAACCGGCTGATTCGAAGCTTCTTCCGGTGATGCATCTTCCAAATCATATGTATACATCGTTGCCGATGATGCATCTGTCTGTCCGCCATCCGATTTTTCAAAAATAGTCATTTCACTATTTTCTCCCTGATTCCATCCCCAATCAGAAACCGGCAATAACGTACATACCAGAAGGGCTGCCATTCCTATACAAATGCCAGCCTTTCTGATTTTCATATTCTTTTTTCTATTTCTTCTTTTCTGATTTTCTTTGCCCATATCCGCGTCTCTTTCCTGTTCCTCCATATTCGCTCCAAAAAAGAGCATAAACGTTAGTTATTTTTATTGTAACACAGAAAGAAACATTTGTGAACCAAATAAACAGGCAGAAAACATTCTATTCTTCAAACTCATAATCCTTGCCCGGAAGGATTGCGTTTAATAAAATACCAAGAATCGCTGCAATTGCAAGCGCAGTAATCGTAATTGAAGTACTGCCGATTGTAAATGTGAGTCCATCGCCAAAGCCAAGTCCGCTGACAAGAATAACTGCAGCTACAATCAGATTTCTGGATTTCGTAAAGTCTACTTTATTCTCAACAACATTTCTAACGCCGATAGCAGAAATCATACCATAAAGCATGAAACTGACGCCGCCGATAATGGATGCCGGAAGCGAACCGATGCATTCTGCAACCTTCGGTGAAAAACTCAATACTGCTGCAAATACCGCTGCAATTCTTACGACTCTTGGGTCATATACGCGGCTCAACTCCAAAACGCCGGTATTTTCGCCATACGTTGTATTTGCAGGACCGCCAACCATCGCAGCAAAAGCGGTTGCAAGTCCATCTCCAATCAGGGTTCTGTGAAGTCCCGGATCTTTGATGTAGTTATTGCCTGTTGTTGCTGAAATTGCTGAAATATCTCCGATATGCTCCATCATCGTCGCAAGCGCAATTGGCGCCATAACGAGAATCGACGTAATGTTAAATTTACAGAGCTGGAATGGCGGTGCTGCAACAATTTTTCGCATCCGCTACCGCCTGGAAATTAAGAATCGCGGTACCATCCGGATTATGCACACCGCATTTATAAAGAATCAGCGCTACCGCATAGGAAATCAAAACGCCCATCAGAATCGGAATAATCTTAAACATGCCCTTGCCCCAGATATTAAATACCACAATCACTGCAAATGCAAGTATTGCAAGAATCCAGTTCTCTTTTTTGCATTTGCAACCGCAGACGGTGCAAGACTTAATCCAATACAGATAATGATTGGTCCGGTTACAACCGGTGGAAGGAACCGCATTACCCGCTTAACTCCTACCAGTTTTACAATCAACGCAAGCACCAGATACAGCGCGCCCGCTACCACAATACCACCGCAGGCATATGGCAGTTTTTCGCCCATCGTCATATCCTTAAAGATACCGGTATCCAGATTTTGCAACGGTATGAAAACCTCCAAGAAATGCAAAAAAGAGGAACCTAAAAAAGCAGGTACCTTTAATTTCGTACACAAATGGAAAAACAAAGTTCCAATACCGGCACAAAACAGTGTTACCTGAATTGATAGTCCCTCGCCATTAAAATAACTGTTTACTAAAATCGGTACGAGAATGGTTGCACCGAACATAGCGAACATGTGCTGTAATCCTAACACCAGCATTTTCGGGACGCCCAGTTCCCGCGCATCATAAATAGCTTCTTTGTTCTGATTCATAACAATCTCCCTTCTCGTATTGTACCTGCAAAGCTGCAATTTTATACTACAGTATCGCAGCTTCGCATTTACCTTTTATCATGGTATCATAAGAAGGGAGATTTGTGAACAAAAAAATCGAAATCCTATTCTACATTTTTCAACGCCTCATCCATCGGAATCCGTTTGATTTTCCGAACCTGCAGCAATGCAATGATGCCATAAAATACCATTGCAATTCCAAACATCGCCGGATAAATGTATGGTGCAATATAAATCGGCAGCCAGCCGCTGATTGCATCTCTCATCATCGTATAATAAATACCGCCAATCAAGGCTCTGGAAATAGCAATACCCAGAATCACACAAATTACCAGAACGATTGTGGTCGCCGACATATACAATTTATTAATTTCCTGATTTTCATATCGCAGAATTTTTACCATGGAAATTGAAACCGTATTTTTCTCAATTATCAGTTTGGTAAGCAGATACACCATCAGCATAAACAGAATAACTGCAAACACTTCAAACAAATAAAACATATTTCCCATAGAACGGTCCAACTGTCTTGAAACTTTCGTCATATCTTCTTCTGTTATTACCGATGCTATGAGCGTATCATCTAAATCCGAAAGTTCCTCATTGGAAAAATAACCTGTAAAATAGTCATCTTCGACATCAAACATTTCCCGGTATGTTTTCTCGTTCATAAAGACTGCCAGTGATGCCGGATATTCGCACACGCCGGATATCGTTATCTGATATTGGTTGGACGAATATTCCTCATCCAGTGTAAATGTATCCCCTGTGTCCAGTTTATATTTGTCTTTTATACCGTCCGATATCAGCAGTTCGCCATCGGAAGGACAAATTTTTTGTATATCTGCTGTCTTCCGAAATTCCAAAGATTAAAATTTCTTCATCCCGGGCATCCGCTTTGTAAATCAAAGACGTCATCAGATATTTCTCCGCATTTTCATTTTCCGTTTCTACCGGCATTTTGAGAACATACTGGTAATCGGCAATCATATTGTCAATCGTTTCTTTCTGATAGTGCTTTAAAAGCGGCGGCAGCATCATACCAAACAACAGCAGCACTTCCGAAAATGTAATGCCAACAAACAGAATCAGATAGCTTGGTATATTTTGTAAAATTACACGAATCCTGAATCTGGTAAAAATTTGAAATGCGGAAGCTTTATTGCTTTTTTTCCGCTTTGATTTGCCAAGGTCCCGGTCTTAAAAATTTCAATGGTGAAATCCGCAGCTTTGAATATATCATGCAAATATTGATAACCAGCATAAGAATCACCGGAATGACGGTTGTCTTTACAAATGCATCCATATTCCACAGTGTTTCATATTTCGTCAGACTGTAACTTCCATAATACATCGCGGCTCCGACGTCTTTAAAAAACGTATAGCCCAGGAGATTCCCAACCAAAGCCGCAATCAGCGTAACCAATACCGGCAGTGAAACGTAATGCACCAGAAGTTCCCCTCTTGTATATCCGGATGCGCGTAACGTACCGATTGTCCCCGCCTCTTTTTGTTATCGTATTATTAATCGTAACCGCAAAGACAAACGCCATAATAACAATAGCGATATAAAGCAGCGTTTCCATCATGACCTTATCACCGCCCATATCATCTCCGGTAAAATTAATTGCCTGATTGATATATCTTGGAATAAAGTTTTCAATCTGCCCATAAGAAGCAACAACCTCTGCTAAATCGCGTCTGCCATTTCCTTTTCTTCTTTTTTTTATCCGATGGCGCCTTGTCATATTTCCACGCGTAAGAAGCGTGCATATACGCTTTTTCAAAGCTGTCAAACTGATTGTCTGTCACAACAGCAACACCGAACAGCAGCGAATCAAACATCGTATCATTATTGTTCTGGAACATCGTGCTGTAATCGGACAATGCAACAAGACCAGAAATTTTATACATCTGTCCGCCTGCCTGTATCGTATCGCCTGTTTCCATTTCATTGTTGACTGCATACATTCTGTCAATTGCAATCTCGTTATCATTTTCCGGCAGGCTGCCCTCCATCACGCATACTTTGTCGACTTCTGTACGGTTTTTAAATATACGCAGCGTGCTTTCCTTGTTCTCTTTTTTCTACCGTCTGCTCATAATAGTAGTTTTCATACAACGTAACGCCCGCATCTTCAATTGCCTGTCGTGTATCCGCAGACGCTTCCTCTTTATATTCAAAATTGCCATCTTCTATATTATATTTTTTTCAAAGCTTTCATCATATGTATGAATCATGCTGTTTCCGGCTACTAAGAATCCGGAAATAAATCCGATACATAACACCATAAATAAGAAAATGACCAGGTATTTTCCTATATCCGTAACGAGTTCCTTTGGAATCCGTTTCCATAATGGATTTTTCATCATTTAAACGCTCCTTCTTTTTCTTCCCTACCAATCAAGGTCTGCTGCTGCTGTTTTTTGATTCACAATATTTTTCCGAATCATGCCATCCCGGAGTTTAATCACTCTGTCCGCCATGTTTTTGATTGCATCATTATGTGTTACCATAATAACGGTATTGCCATATTTTCGGTTGACATCCTCAATCAGCTTCAGAAATTCTTTTGAAGTCTTATAATCCAGCGCACCTGTCGGTTCATCGCAGAGAAGAATATCCGGATTTTTTACAATTGCTCTGCCAATCGACGTTCTCTGCTGCTGCCCGCCAGACAACTGATTTGGCAGCTTAATGTCTGTGTTCATATAAGCCAAGCGTTTTTAAAATATCATCGACATCGAGCGGCGAATCACTTAAATATGCGCCGACCTCTACATTTTCCTTCACATTCAGATTTGGTATCAGATTATACATCTGAAATACATACCCCAGATGCTTTCTTCTGTATGCAGTCAGCGTCTTTTCATCCATATCAGCCGTTTTCTCTCCCCCATTTATCGCGATATATCCGCTGTCCGCATTATCAATTCCTCCAATAATATTTAACAATGTTGATTTTCCGGAACCGGATGGACCAAGCAAGACGCATACTTCCCCTTTCGAAACCGTAAAATCAATGCCCTTTAACACCTCTGTCCTGTTTTCACCGGAACCAAAGCTTTTTCTCAATCCACTGATTTGTAAAAAATTCTGGTTATTCATGTTCTATCCTCCATTTTTTTTTCTAAGCAGCCCTCTGATTTTGCCTGTGCTTCTCTGCTTCTGCCTGCAGTTCTCCGCTCTTGCATACATTTTCTGTTTCTTCATTTTCAATACCTGCAATTGCATCAAATTAGTTTCAACTAACCCTCAGACATTATACTCCTTTTTCTCTATAATAAAACACAGTCTTATTGACTTTTTTTATCAATAAGGCTGTGTTTTCAAGATAATGAAAAGATAATTTAAAATTCATATTTCCGCAATTCACAGTTTTTTATACCGAAATGGGCAAATTCCTCATTCGTCATATCGTAAAAATAAGACTGTACAATTCTTGATATCCCATTATGCGCAACAAGCAGATATGTTTTTTTTCTGCTTCTTCCTTTATCTCGTCCAACAGATTATACACCCGCTGGCACAAATGCATCATTGTTTCACCGCCATCATAATGGTCCAGAAAATGCGATTTTGCCTCCATAAATTCCTCGCCATTTCTGGGTGTGGATTCAAATTTTCCAAAGTTTTGTTCCTTCAGCCTTGGTTCCATCCGCATCGGAATTCCTGTCATCTCTGAAATATGTCTGGCTGTTTCCGACGCCCGCACCAATGGCGAATACAGAATTTCATCAATTCCGGGATTCTCTGCCGCCAACTTTCTTCCAAGTTCTTCCGCCTGCTGATGTCCCAATTCCGTCAGCTCAATATCGGTTGCTCCACAAATTTTATTTTCCACATTCCAAACAGTCTGCCCATGTCTTGTAAAATATACGCTGCCCATTCTTATCTCCTTGTAATTAATTTATCGGGTTTATAGCCGCTCTGCGATTGTTCTTCCGGTTGCGGTATTTGCCAACCCGCCCTTTCCGGTTTCGCGCAAATCCTTATGCATCATATCGCCAATTTCCCGCATCGCATCTATCACTTCATCTGCAGGAATCGCACTTTCAATACCGGCAAGCGCCATGTCTACCGCGCATAACGCATTCATCGCTCCGGATGCATTCCGTTTGACGCATGGGACTTCGACCAGTCCGGCAACCGGGTCGCAGACAAGTCCCAAAAGACTCTTTAACGCCATCGCAGCCGCCTGTTCTATCATATGGCTGCTGCCGCTTTTTCAGCCATGCGAGCGCACCGGCTGCCATTGCTGAAGATGAGCCGATTTCTGCCTGACATCCGCCTCTTTGCTCCGGATATACTGGCACGCCTTGCAATTACGTCCCCGATGCCTGCCGCTACAAACAGTGCTTTTACCATATCATTTTCTGAAGTATTTGTCATCCTTTCATAGGTAATCAGTACCGCCGGAACAATTCCGCAGGAACCTGCTGTCGGCGCTGCAACTATCCGTTTCATACAGGCATTGCTTTCCGCCATCTTAATTGCTCTTTGCCATAACAGCACCGCCAAAATCTCCGCAGAGGCACCTGTGGTCTGCTGCATAATCTGCCATTTTCTCTCCATTTCCCCCTGACAATCCACTGTGGGATGCAAGTTTTCCATCGTATCCATCGTCTGCCTCTTTCATAGAATGATACATGTTTGTCATTCGATTTACAATATCCATTTCGGGTATCTGTGAATCTTTTGCTTCTTCCTTAACAACTGCTTCCCAAAACTCACATTTGTGTTCTTTTTGTATAGGTATCTATTTCCTCCAAAGATGAAAATGCCATCGTTATCCTTCCCTTTCTACTATTCTTTCAGGCTTAAATAAGTAACCTTTAAAATACCTTCGATATGCTCCAACCATTTTAACGACTCCTTCGAACCTCCTGGTCGCATTCAATTACCATAACCGCATGACCGCCCGGACATGCGCGGTAGAGCTTGCATCGTCGCAATATTAACCGATTTATGCCCAAGCATGGACGTAACCTCTGTGACATGTCCCGGCTGGTCCAGATTGTGAACGATAAGCGTCGGATAATCTCCGCTGAAATTTGCCTCCAGTCCATCAATCCGGCAGATTTTTATCCGTCCGCCGCCAACTGATTCCGCCACAATATCCAATTCGCTCCCACTGTCTCCTGTCAGATGAAGTGCAACAGTATTGGGTTTTGCATAGGCAAGCTTTTTGCTTCTCCAAATACAATTTCCATTCCCATCTGTTCTGCAAGTTCAAAGCTGTCCGGAACCCGGTTATCATCCGGCTTCATACCCAACAGACCTGCCACCAGCGCTTTATCGGTACCATGCCCCTTTCCGGTTGCCAGAAGTGAACCATACAGACCAATTTCCGCTTTCTTTATTGGTTCATCCATCAACTTATAACAAATGTAACCAATCCTGACAGCGCCTGCTGTATGCGAACTGGAAGGACCGACCATAACCGGTCCGACAATATCAAAAATACTCATACGGTTCTCCTTTCACCATTTTTTTCTCAATCAGGCAATTGCGAAACGCGGAAATCTTTGTATTGGTTGTGCAAATGTAAGTATGCCAACGCAGGTCGTTTGCACTTGATTCGGTCGCAGCGGTACATAAGACACCAAAGTACGGTGTCTAAGTACCGGCGACCTCATATCACCTGCTTATGGCATCATACATTCTGCACAACCATTATGAAAAAATTCATAGTTTCGCAATTACCTGTTTTTTCACAGTATTCCTTTTTCCTGCCATCCTTATACGATTTTACAGTTTTCATTTTTCTCTTTTAAGGTTCAAATTTTCATATTTTATGGCTCTTATTTTACATTTTGTGGTTCCCAATTTTCTATTTTATAGTTCTTAATTTTCTATATCAAAAACTCAGGCTTATTTCATATGCTTTGTCTTTTTTATCCTGACAAAACTTTCCCTGATGAAAATTCAGAACCAAAAAAAAGCACCAGCATCTGCATCTCTGATACAGATTCACCGGTGCCCTTTCACCTGATATTATTTTTTTTTTTAAATCTAAATAACTATTATTTGCGTGTTATGCAAATGCTTGTCACAAACATACATGCACAGATTGTATCGTTCACGCAACTACCGCCTGCGTCCAAAAATCATTACCAACCGCAATAACTGTAACGACGCTGTAATCATTGCTGCAACATATGTGAGCGCTGCCGCTGTCAACACTTTTTTTTCGCCCCGCCGATTTCATCTTCATACAAAAATCCGCCATCCCGCAGAATCGCAATGGCTCTGCCGGACGCATTGAACTCAACCGGAAGTGTAATCATCTGAAAAATAACAACCAGAGTAAACAGCAGAATACCAATCTGTATGAAAATACTCAGCTTCGGAATCAGCAATCCAATAATAATCATCGGCCATGATAAGGTTGAACCAAAATTTACAACCGGCACAATCGCAGAACGGATTCCAAGCGGTACATATCCCTGCGCATGCTGAATCGCATGACCGCATTCATGTGCTGCTACACCAATTGCCGCAATGGAACTGGAACCATATACATTCTCTGATAAATTTAATGTATGGTCCTTCGGCGAATAATTGTCCGTCAGTTCTCCTGCAATCGGACGAATTGTAACATCGTTCACTCCGGCATTTCTTAAAATCATCGCAGCAACCTGCTCTGCTGTAATACCGGAACGTGCCATGACTTTACTGTATTTGTTGTACGCTGACTTCACCTTCGCAGATGCAAGCAGACTCAGCACAACTCCAATCAACACTAAAAAATAAGTCGGGTCCCAATAATAATATGGCATACGTTATCATCTCTTTCTTCTTTTTTTCTTTTGATTTTTCTTCTGCATATTCCCCATACATTTCTTTGTACATTTCTTCTCTTGCGTCGGATGATTTCCTGTCATGTCTGTCAGCTAAGACAATTCTTCCAATAAATCCAAGTCCGCCAAAAATCAATACCAGAATCAGCAGCCAATCAAACATTGTCATGCTGGTAAGATGAATATTCGTTGACAAAATAACCGCAATCACAATCAGCAGTCCCGCCAGTGCAGAAAAAGACTTTGGATGCGAAAGAATCTGTCATGAACATCCATACAATTCCTATAATCAACGGAATCACAACCATGCCTGAGCTGATTCTTGTTCCCCAAATGGATAATCCTCCAAAGGAAGAAAAAGAAACTGGAATACACAATCACTTTCTGTGACAAAATAAACAACCCTGCCACCAGCATTACAATTCCGGCGACAAATGTCATTAATTCATGTTTTGGTTTTTTCATATTCTCTCCATTTTCTTAAGAAATAAACTTAACTGCTGTACCGGAAGCAAGAATTTCTGCTCCGCCTGCAACAATTGTTGTTGAAGCAAATCTCACATTTACAATCGCATCGGCTCCCATGCTCATTGCCTGATTTATCATATAGGAAACTGCTTTGTCTTTTTGCTTCTACCATCATTTCCGTATAAGACTGCATCTCTCCGCCTACCATATTCCGGAAGGAAGCGCCAATATCCTTACCTATATTTTTTTACACATAACGCAGCATCCTGTTACTAATGAAATCACCTGATACTGTCTTCCCGGAATATTTTCTGTATTTACTACTACCATTTTTCTTTCCTCCTGCTATCCCTTTATTTTTTTTTGTAATGTAAAATGTCCCTGCAAGTGCTTTTATCATAACACGATTTACCGGCTGCTGTAAATTACTTTCTTTGCTACAATAGGATTCTTCATAAATGCATCTTACATACGATAACCGATTTGCTTTTTGTTTACAGCAATTCACTCTTTTGCATCATGACAGATTCAGTTTGCATGCATTTTTTATGTCTACATTTCACAATTCATTAACGAGTTGAACATAAAATAAACATACTTTTTTTTGATTATTATAAATACATCAAAGGAAAACAACAGAGGACATCACCGGAGAGGTAGTCAGAGCAAACGTTTTCGGATGCATGTCCTCCTATCAACCAAAAAGACTGTTCCGACAGTCATTTAAAATTGCTTACTTTCATTTTTCATAGATTCCCTTCCTTCGCCCGTAGATTTTTTTTTTCTGCGGGGCTTTTGTTTTTGCAAAAAAGCATATGCAAACGGACATAGAATTTTCAAATCATCTTTTCTGATTAAATATTCCATGTCCGCTTTTTTTTGATGTTTTTTCGTTGTTTGAAACATCATTATTATTTTTTGCTTTTATTTTCGTACGATTTCTCTTTTTTACAGCATTGTTTTGTTTTTCATACGATTGCTTTACTTCTGCACTATTTCTTTATTTTTACGCTCTTTCCAATGCCTGATTTTTTCAATATCGTTTTATATGCTTTATATTTCTTTGCCGGCACCTTGATAGAAGCCTTTTTATAAATCTTAGTAAATGCAGATTTTCCTACTTTCTTCGAAGAAAGCTTGCTCGTCTTGATTACAACACTTTTTAATCGCGTACAGCCATAAAATGCCTTGCTTCCGATTTTCGTCACCTTCGAAGGAATCGTAATCTTCTTCAATGCTGTACATTTGGCAAATGCTGTCTTACCAATTGTTGTCAGCTTTTTATCAAGCGTAACTGTTGTCAGCTTTTTGCAGCCATAAAATGCACTTGTTCCAATTGTTTTTACATTCTTACCAAAGGTTACTTTCTTTAATTTCGTACAGCCATAAAACGCTTTGGAACCGATGGACGTAACGTTTGCTCCCACCTTAACGGTCTTCAGCTTCTTGCAGCTCTTAAACGCATTGCTTCCAATCGCGGTTACTTTAAATTTGTATCCCTTATACATAATGGTACTTGGAATCGTTGCAGAAGTCAGCGTTTTTTTTCTTTACGCCATATAATGTAACCGTTCCCTTTGTCTTATGAGATTTTGTTATCTTATATTTGTAATTATTCACTGTAAACTTCACGCCGGCCTTTGGAAGTTCCGCCTTAATGAATTTCTGTGAATACTGGTTCTTCGAGGTATCAATATTGTTCTGATTTGCCCCCGCAAAACTATTCTTGAAATATGCGTCACATTCTTTGGTATTACCATCTGATGAATATTCTGGCAATCCTTAAATGCATTGTCACCAATATTTTTCAAACTGTCCGGAAGAATTACCGTATTCAGATTCTGACAACCGTCAAATGTTCCATTTGCGATATCTGTTACCCCTTCCGGAATCTCCACTACATGCAGGTTATTGCAAGGTCTGAAATGCGCCTGTACCAATTTCCTGCAATGTTTTACCTAAAAACTTTACTTCATTTAAATTGTTGCAGCCATAAAATACATATGCGCCAACTTTTTGCAGCGTTTTCGGTGTTTCTAAATAATGAAGGTTATCGCACTCATAAAACGCATAATCCGGTATTACCTGTAGCTTTGTTTTTTTGATATATCTATCTGAATATTCGAGCAATAGGAAAACGACCATGCCCCTATTGACGTCACACTTGCCGGAAGCGTTATGTTAAGATTGCTGTTATATGCAAATGCATATGCGCCAATCACAGACGTTTTGGATACTTCTGCAAATGCAATCTGATTCAGATTGCCGCATTGATAAAATGCATAATCACCAATCACCTGCACCGACGTTGGAATCGTAAAACCACCATTTAAGCCTACACGCTCACATGCATATGGCGAAATCGTCACAACAGTTGACGGAATCGCATAAAGATTTTCTCCTGTATAGTGAAATGCCGGCGCCAGGCGGTACAAAATCGTACCATTTTTGCTTATCAGCAATTCGCCCTGGTTCTTTGTATTTTCTGTGGCATCCGTACTTGTATTTGTGTTATTCGTTTCCTGTGTTGCTCTATCCCACGCGTATGTCGTGAAATAAGGATTTGCCTCTGGCACCGCAAATCTGCCGATGGACGTACATCCTGCAAATGCTGCTGTTCCAAGTATTCTTAAATTTGACGGTATCGAAATGATTCCATTTTCGGAATATGGAATCACTACCCCAGTTTCATTGACAGTTCCATCCGCATTCAGTGAATCTGCCGGCTGATAGCTGTAAAGCGTACGCAGCTTTTCGCATCCACGAAACACTTCATTGCCAAATGAAAGAACAGTATCCGGAATCGCAATTGTTTCAACCGTCTTTACGTCCTTAAATACACCTGCGCCAATTCCTGTCACCGTCACGCCGCCGATTGACTTCGGTACAATAATCTCCTTCACATTCTTATTTCCTTGTGTAGGCAGTTATCACCCCATCTGTTCCACATACAAATGCTGTTTCTGCTGTATATGTATATGTCGACCTTCATTCTCTGCCTTTACCGACATTCCCGCGCCAAAAACCATCGTCATGCACATACATACCATTGCCGCAAGCATCGCCCAAAAAACTTCTGCTTTTTTTCTGCTTCATTAGAATATAACCTCCCTGTGTTTCTCTCCTTGACAAATTTTGACAAACCAAACTTGTCTTCTGGCTCATATTCTAACACGTTCTAACTGGAAATAAAAAGTAAATAAAATAAAAAGGTTTATTATATCATCTAACTATAATTCTGTACATAATCGATTTCTTCATATTTCCTGCCGGAGCCGGATTTCTTTAATGTCCGGACGCCGATAATGATGTTCTTGTTCTTCTTTCGTTCAGCTGCACAAATTTCTTGTATTCTCTGCTCAAATTCTGCATAGGATTCCATACATTCATCTGTTGTAAATCCATATAACCGTTCTTCTTTTTTTTGCATTATATACCTTAATCTCTGCCTTATACCGGACGATATCAACGGTTTCATTTGTCCAGCCTGATACAAATGCATTGTACATCCCCTGTTCCTGCTCCTTCGAGATATGCAGTGCTTTATTCAGCTTCTCAGGGGGTAAATAGGCAAATTCTTCCGGCATCGGATATATTACTGTGTCATTTTTCTGAATCATATATGTTTTTCCTGCCATATCAGAAAAATAGCACAAATCAGGAAGCACATCCAGATTTTTTTTGAAAAATCATATCTTGTGCCGGTAAAATCTGCTTCAATGATATTTGCAAGTCGAATATCAGCAGTATCCATATTGGCGTATGCAAAACTACAGCCGGAAAGATTACAGTAACACATGGATACATTTCCTAAAATTGCATATTTGAAGTCTGAGCCAGTCAAATCGCAGGAATTAATCGTTACATTATCAAAAAATGTACACCAGTTTTTCATGTGTTGCATCTTGCATGCATGAAATGTTGTATCCTTAATAATACTGGAATTCAGCCTTGCATAGGTTAAATCACAGCAATTAAAAAAGAACTGTCAATCTCCATCTGATGCAGTCCTGCTTCTCGTAAATTATAATTTCTAAATTCGAATTCCCGTGCCTCTAAACCGGACAAATCAAGCTGCCAACCATCCCATAACTGAGCAATTCCATCCAACCAGGCTAAATGATTGATATACTTCTGCTTAAATAAATCTTCTGTTAATAAATCCATACATTTCTATCCTCCTTGTTTATTTAATTGCTTTGTTTCTGTGGTATAATCTTTAATGTTTCAATTAACAGTCTCTTACTGCGCATCTTCTCCGCTGATTCATAGAGAATATAACTTTTAATTTCCTCGTCAGTCAAATTGTCGCGGATTCCTTGCTGAACTTCTTCCATACAATCTGCAGATAATATAAAATCCGGACGACTTAACAACTCCAATAAAGTCAAACCCGATATGTCAATCTCCTTAGCTGCTTTGCTGCTTCCTTGTCATTTTCTGTGACGATATCGGCAAGCTCTGCGAGCAGTGGATTGTCATGCTGCACTGTCTGCTCTAAATCGACAAGATATGTCCTATCAGTTATTCCACCCATATCTATATATGGTGTATTTTCCATGTTCCTCCTCTGGCTATGGATATATACTCCTAATTCTTTTGCATGCTTATATGTTTCATCTTCAAATGTTCGATACTTGTGGTCAAGTACCGGTTTTTGACCTCTGACAAATACCACGCAATAATCATTATCCAATTCTCGCACTTCTTCCGGCAGCATTAACTCTCTGCCAAGTACATCTTCATTATTGGAGGATGAACTATTTGTTCCACGCGTATAACCGGATGAGCGCTTATGAATTGTTTTTTTTGCCAAGATTTTCCGATACATACTTAAATGTAGATGGCTCATTACCGCCAAGATATACTGATACATCACAGTTTCCGACAATACTCTTATGGTCATCTTTATACAAACTCTCAAGCTGGGACTGGTCCTGCAAAAAAATAATGCTGCTAATATCCCGTGAACGCATGGTTGACAAAAGTCCGGGAAATCCATCTGGCATTGCAATATTTGCAAACTCATCAAACCAACAGGTAACAGGGACAGGTAACTTTCCACCATGCATGTGGTCTGCCTGATAGTATAACTCCTGAAATAACATCGTATATACCATACCAGCAACTGCATTATAGGTTTTGCTTGAATCTGAAACAATGATAAAAAGCGCTGTTTTCTGATTCTTCTTACCATTTACAAGCCCAGTTCCAATACCTGCCAAATCAATTTCATCTTTTTGACAATATTCTTTGAATATCTTTGTTTTGAAAGATATTCAGTCTTGTATTTAATGTAATGATGACACTACGAATTGTATCAGCCGCGCCAACCATCACTTTATGATATGTCGTGTACGCTGGATGATGAATTCCACCATCCACTTCTCCTTCTGTATCCATAACAAGACGTCTGAAAATTATGTCCAGTTCTGAGTCTTCCCCAGCTTCTAACACTTCTGCTTTATTTAAAAGTTTGATAACCGTATTCATCGAGCATTCCCAGCCATACCGCTTATATTCCATCTTCACCAGAAGAATCAGGGATTTCAGTAACATCATTGCTGCATTATCCCAGAATGGGTCCATATTTGATGCCTTTGCCTGACTATTTGTGTTTGCAAATATATTTGTGCAAAGCATGTCGACATCGCTTTCTACACGAATATACGGAAATGGATTAACACAATCACTCTCATCCATCATTCCCGGAATTAAATTTACTACCCGTATCAGATACCCTCTTTCACGCAACAGCATACCATTTTCCCGAAGCAGCTCGCCTTTGGGGTCCGTAATTACAAACGAACCGGGATATCTGCTGTGCAAATCCGCCTGATAAAGGTTTGGCGTTAAGCCAAACCTGGTTTTACCGGTGCCGGACCCGCCCCAGAAAATGCAATTATTATTCATTCTGGGTATAAAAACCATTCATGCTAATGCGCAGGTTTTCTGAATAAATCCGGTTACTTTCGTCTTTGGAATCCGCAAACTTTTGGTTGATTTCTTTGATATCTCCCCATGCACTAACACCCATTTCCTGTCCTGGCATAAAATCGCGGATTTTCGTTACATCGTATACGATATAGCAGAATAAAAAGAATAAGCAGCAACCAACAGACAGACCGTTAATTTAAGATTGATTTGAAATGCCATATTAAAAGATAATGCAAACGGTTTTTTTAAAATAGGCACTGATAACGTCCATCTGGTCCGGAATACTTTTTCCTGAATCATATACAGATGTAAATTTAATTACACCATACGTTACAACTAAAAAAAGAAAGATATAAATTCCAACCGGAACTTTATACTTTCTTTTCTGAGTTGCCACTACATTCTGTGCTGTATGTATCTTTTTTCTTTTTATCCGCCATACCATCACCTTGCCTTTTTCTTGTCCACAAACTTTTTCGGCTGTGGATGTGATAGTGTAGATGATTTCTGTTTCGCTGCTTTTCGCTGCTTATCAAAATACTTTTCACTATGGCTTATCATTTCTGCTACAGCTTTTCCCGAAAACACCTTTGTAGGAATTTGCGGAATCACTTCATTATTGGATTTATATTTTGGCTGCTTATAAGTTTTGAAATACTCTTTTTCCGGAAGCAATACATCAAACTTATCCGGAGTATTTGTTTTATAAATCTGTGCTAACGGTAAATTGACATACTCTCTCCGTTCTTCTTCCTTGTTCCAAACAATTAGTTTGACACTATAATCATTAACGTCAACAATTTGCTTTTTTATCAACCTTGATAAAATGGTCATCGTCCGACAATGTTATATTGCTTCCGGCTCTTGCAGACTGTTTCATGTTGTCCGACAGTTCTACATCCGGATGCTCTGTAAAAAATTGTACAAGATTCTCTTTCTCAATTTTTTTTTTCTGTGCAAGAAACGAATCAACGATATTATAATCCAGTTCAGATACAGCCAATGAAATCTTATCGTTGTCTGCCGACCGAAGGATTGTATATTGTATATCATGCACCGCGCACATTTGATTCCATTCCGATAACATAGATAACGGTATTGTAACCGCAGATACATGTTTAAACTGCTTTGTCAACGTATCAAAATGTACCTGTTCTTCTTTCTTTGGAGTTTCCGATTTTATGTTTGTATCACCGTTAATCTCTCGTTTCAGATTCTCAGCAACTTCACGCCCAACTGCCTGGTCAACTTTCTGTATCTGTTCCTTTTCTGCATTCGTTGTATATTTGTCAAAAGAAAATGCCCTTGCATTTTCTCTATGATTTTGTATATATACCGTAAAGGCTTCCGCCTGACTTTCGGAATATACGATTTCCAGGCATTTGTCACGTTTATTCATATCCTTTAAAAATGCATATGACAGCCCATTTTCGTTGCAGTATTCTACAAAATAATCGGCCAAATCTTCATCAATCTGCATCACACAGGACTTGAAACCATTATCTGCATTCCATTTTAATAACTGGTCAACACGACTTTCTCCCTTTTTTAATAAATCTGGCATTCGTCGTACTTCAACGCATCTGGCTATTATAAATTTAAGCAACTGGAGTGCCTTTTCAACCGTCCATCCAACAAAAGTCCCTGTCAAACGGAGCGCCGTGTCAACGCCATGAATACCAACTTCTAAAAACTGGGCAACTTCGCCCACATCTGTAATTTCCATACATCATCACCTTACCTTTCTCTGTTTTAACGCCTGATACTGAATAAAACCATAATTTTTTCCACGAAACGTCTGTTTTTTTTTTTCTACAGGATACAGTTGCTTTTTGTATCTCCCGATTAATTCCGTATACATTTAAACACCCCCTTCCGCTCCAGATGGAACATAATAGATATTGATGTAATTAAGTAATCCATCTACAACTGTAAATGATATCCCATAGCTGTCTACCACCCCGTCTGTCGTTGTAAATATTAAAGCATGCTGTATGCTCGTTAAAATTGCACATGTCCAGAATTGGCTCAATCGTAACAACATCCTGACCGGAAAAATACTCATTGCTATAGTCCGCAATCAAAGCATCCGTAACCGGAAGTCCGTCAAAGTCCTCAAGAATAATTGCATTTAATATATTAATATAATTATTCTCATTGACAACCATCTGCTGTGCAGTTGCTTCCGTCTGATTTTCTGTTGGTTTTTCTGTTGGTTCTTCCGTCTGTTCTTCACTCATTTCCGCTTTCTCTGTTGCTGTTGATTCCGTTGTTTTCGGTTTCTCTTCGGAAAGAAATGATATGAATAGTCCGATTAATATTACAATAAAAAATCCTATCATTATAAATAGGACTTGATGCTTTTCTATTACCTTTTTCATTTGTTGTCCTCCTGTTTCCATTGTTGTAGTTTTTCCTCGGAATAAATGACATGGAACGTGTCTGTTCCAGTATCATTTACGACTGTATCAAAATCGATATATTTCTTGTTTCCTCCTGCAGGATTCATACATGCGATTTTTCCATTCTTCGCAAATCCCATCAGGACAATATAATGTGTTCTGCTTGTGACATAATTGCCATCGCTCCATTTTGCCCGGTTTGACAGCAATACAATGACACTTTTTCCTTCAATAAGCGCTAATCTTAGCTTCGCAGCATCTTTCGGCACAATTGTTTCATATGTCAGTCCGTACTTCTCGCACATGCCCCCATACAAAGAAGATGATACCAATACAATGCTGCATGTATTTCCATCTCGTCCATGAAGTCCATAATTTAAGACGGTTCTGGGTGTAATGGATGTATCACCCGTCCATGTTGCAAGCACGCTGGCAAGTGCAGTTAAACCACATCCGGAACTCCTTATCGTTGTAACTCCACGAGATGTGCATCCCATCGGGTCAGAATAGTCGCCCTGATTAAAATAGATATAGCTGCTCATATGTGTATTCACGACGCCGGACGGAGCCGAACCTCCCATCCCCGCTTGTGTCGCTTTCTGTGCCAGAGGTTTGTTGTGTTTCATTCAAAGCATAGGAATACAAAGCAGTATTATTCGTAGTATTATCTACTTCGTAACCCATGATAAGAAGAAACAGAAGAAACATACTTGCTACAATTATAATGACATATGGCATGATAGGCGCAAGAATCTTTAAAATAGTTTTCAGCATAAACTTACATACCCTGCTAATTCCACGACCAAACATCCGCAATGTCCTTGATATACCAGAAACGCCAAATGATACGCCTGCACGAACCAGCGCATGTACGTCACCAGAAGTAAGCATTTGTGCAATTTTTGCCTGTTTAACATAGCTTTTCATAATCTTACCTGGTGCAGAGGCAACCTGCTTTGTAGTGTTTTTTTATAAATTGGCTGCTTTTATTTTTTAAAAACTGACCTTTTTGCTGCTTGAACTGATGTTTTGATGACTGGGGATTTTTCTGTTGTTCCGTTTGAATCTGTCCAAGAATTGAGCATTTTTCATTCCCTTTTCCACTAAATACAGACCGGATAGAACGCTGCTTTACATCGTCTTTCAATCCTTGCACCGTATCATATGCATCAACCATCTTATAATATCCATAACCGTTATTCGTCTCCATTGATGAGAAAAAACGATTGCCAGATTCATCAGATTCTACAAAGTCCACAAAAAGAAGAATTTTTCGCTGCATCAAAAACAGTACCAGATGAATAACCAGCTGTTTTCTTCTGTAATTGCTGCTGCATTTGTTTTTCGAACATGGCTGCTCCTTTATAACCATGTTGCTCCTCATCTGCATCAATTTCTGGAAGCGGACCAGCATCCCTTTGCAGTTCATTCAATGCTAGTTTGATAAATTCCTCTTTCTGATAATCTTCTTCCGCCGACATCGTTTATCACCTTCTTTCATTCAGTTCATGGAAGTTGGTATTAAGCAAATCATATAACGGTGTATTTTTGGATAATGATGCGTCAAATGGGATTGTAACATTGCCACAGGACACCAATCCACGACCGGGATGGCTTTCATTAAGGACATATTTTAACATTTCAGGGGAAGTCCTACCTCATCCAGCAGTTTCCTTTCTGCCGCATCTTCCTGCTGCATAACAATACGGATTTCCGCATTTTCGAGCATAGCATGTGTATTATAATCCACCATTGTATCTGTAACATTCTGTGTCATTGCTGTAATAATTGCGCCCTGCGAACGCAGCAGCATCCACAAAAAGATTTCAGGTAGCTGCGCTGATACGATGTATGTAATACCTCTGCAAACTCATCAATGTAAAGCCAGGTTGCAACTCCCCTGGAATAGTTATACATGATACGTTCCTTGATATATTCGAGCATAATAAGCATAGAAATATCCCGAAGCGCATTACCCATGTTTTTAAGTCCAAAGACAATAAATCTGGATGATATATCAAGATTCGATTCTTCTGCAAATATGTTTAATGAACCAGATACGAATAACTCCAAATACGTCCGTATATCCGCGGCTTCTTGTCCCGGCATGAGCGCAAGTTCCGTATCCATCGCCTTCATTGTTACATGTTCATTTCCATATTTTGTATAAATATTCTTTAATGCCTTATTAACAACTGACCGTTCTTTTGGTGTCAAACTATTTTTTTTTACAGGTTTCACAGATAGCAAGTGCCAGTTCAAGCTTTTCGTCGGCAATATTGACGCGCCTGCCATTATCAAAATAGCTGAATCCGTTAAACCGGACGCTGGATGATGAAGACACATCCACAAAAAGTTCCGTTTAAGATTTCCGCCATATTTGCATAGTCATTTTTCGGCGAAATAATAATAAAATCATCAGGCGTCCGTATATAAGACTGCAGCATCTCTAAACATGCAAGTGTTGTCTTACCGGAACCGGTTACCCCAAAGAAAAAATGCATGTGGATTCGTGAGCTGTTTCCGGTTAATCATGATAAGCTGCTTTGTCACCTGATTATTACCATATACATTGCCGCCCGGCTGATATAATTCCTGAGAACGAAATGGAAGAAACGCTGCCAGGCTTTTTGTCTGTCTGTTTTCTCCATTTGCAACCTGTTTCACCCCAATAGGCAAAATGGTATTTAATGCTTCACGCTGACGCATATAACTGTAATCTAACAGCACAGAAAAACGCTTTGCTGTCTGCCTGACCAGATTAACATTTTTTCTGCATTTCTTCCAGATTCGAACCGATAATTGCCAGATTAATCATCGTATAAGTATACTGCTGATTTTCAGTCCTTTTTATCGTTTAACTGTTGCTTAATGTTTTTGATGCAGCCTGAGTATAATCGGATACTTCCGTATTAAAATCCAACTCTTTTTTACCCGATGTTTGGTCTGACGCCCTATGCTCTTATTAATCTGTGCATATACAGATTCAAGCATATATTCCGTTTCAGAATCCGGAATTGGCGTATTATAGATTGATACCATCATCCGGATATTTAGATTCATAATTGTAGTCAAAAATCGGTCGGATAATTTCGATGGGTATGTCCGAATATACATACAGCATCCATATACCGTATCATTTGCTATAAAATATTTCTCGTGTGATGGACTGAAATCCATTTTTCCAGGGCAAATACAGTTTTTGAAATCAACTCCGTTTGATATGGCATTTTGGAAATTAAAATCAAATAATTCTTCTTCTCCGAAACAATAAAAGTCGTGAAGAATCCGTAACCGTTCCGATGCATCATACGGTATGATTGCAGAGCCAATCGTCTTAAAGGCATCTTCCATTGCATTTTCAACGGTAGAAAAATACAGTCTGGCATCATCATAATTATTGGAATCCGTATATCGGAGCAATACATATAACTCCTGCTCAATACCCGCTCTGGCTTCCAAAATTCTCTTTTTCAACTTCATCATTTAAACAGGTTTTGTAAGTGTCAAGTGTCCCACCATCCAGTTCAAACAGTACCTCTTCATATAATTTCTGCTCATTGCGGTTCTTGTTGTTCATATATATAACAAAAGGCAGCGAGTTAGAGTTTAACCATGCTGCCCAGTTTTCAAGAACCATAATCTGTTTATCTGTGGATAATGTTTCATAATTCACATCAGTAAAACGGTATAACTTGGTGAAAATTCCACCCTTACCGACTTCGAATATCCCATTTTCCGCTATACTTTTTATTTCTATGAGGTCGGCTACATTTTTCGGCGAACGTACCCGGTACTCATCGCATTTTTTATATACTTTCCATCTATCCATTATTTTTTCTCCTTTGCCTAATGGCTCATTTTCGAAATAAAATACATGTTTTCCATACTTCTTCCTGTAATATTCCAGAAAATCCAAACCTTTGTGATTGAACATAGCAATATATCCCGGAATTACAACAACAAGTGCAACAGCAAAACCGGATATCGTTGCTGATACCCGGTCACTTAAAAAAAAGAACAATAGCAATAATTCCAAACAGAATTACCGCAAGACAAATCATCTGCCATGCATGCAATGCAGGAATTGTAGAACGATATAATTTCTGTGGGTCCGTATTAATTGTTAATCGCATAATCATTACCTCCCAAGTATTTTATTGCTGATTGGTGCTGCTTCCTGGACGATTCCCGCCGCAAGAATACAAGGTACAATCGCTCGTAATAATATGATTAAAATTCCATACCAATTCAGTTCACTGTATACAATCATTGTCATTGGATATGTATGCTGCACCTGATTTGATTGATTTGATGTATCCGTTTCTGTAGTTGTGCCTGTAACACTATCAGTCTGCCTGTTAAGCCTATCTATGACACTCGTTAAAGGACTTCTTGCGCCAAAACAAAAACGAAAAAAACGACCATTAACCGACTGATTGTTTATTGTCATATAACAGTCCTCATACTTCTGCAGTCCCAAATTAACATAAGCATCTGAATCCGGTAATGCAATATTTTGATTCCTGTCATACTGTATTACAGAAAGTATATCGTCTGATAACTCGCTTTCCAGTTAACTCGAGCCTGAAACGCACTGTCGTTTAATGGCAGTGTTCCATATGAATACGAATAATACAATACATTTAATTCCGAATCATTGCGGATTGTAATAATCTGGTTTTGACTGTTCGCATCTAACGAATCCGGAAGTATCTGGCTTAATGTCTGCCCACTGGATATCAATATTAAGCTGAACATAATACCCATCATAATTATAATGGATTCTATCGCTGTCGCTGCAATGGAACGCAAGTATCCGGAAAAAGACATCCCGTCCTTTCATCGGTGCAAGTGTTATCGCCGAAAACGAAAAAGAACCAAAAGGCATCAATATAAACAATCGGAAAATTCGCTTATATACTGCAACCAGAATCATAAATCCGGCTCCAACGATAATTAACGCCCCCATGAGATAGATAATAAGCACAAATAGTCCTTTTTAACCCAGTTACACCATGAATTAAGCGCTCGGAAGATACCGTATCTAATTTAATCGTATTGTTTGGCATCATAATATCGATTTTTTGTAATACAATATAACAGTTTTGCAATAATTGCTCCCGAATTAAAAATCTTAGATATAATTGCTATGGAATTATTGCTGATTACAATGCCAATACACATATAGCTGAAATTCTTAACCAAAATAGTGAATCCCTGGTCTGGACGGTTTTCCAAGGATTCATCCATCAGATTATAAAGGAAAAACAACACAATTAATGCCGATGCAATTCCCCCCATAATTCTTGCAACCAGATTTATAATTGTCCACAAATCCGAGAAAATGGAATTATCTACATTATACGAAAGCATTTTGCTTCCTGCATTAACAAGTGCATTAAAACATTTTTAAAGATGCATCGATGATGTCACTGCAATACTTTCCGACATGTTGAAATATATCCATAATAATGTCTTTCACATTGGAAATTGTATCAAACAACTTTCATCACCACCCTTTTTTTGTACTTCTTTCATTTAACTATTGTAGAAAAGCGCAACCAGAGTGCCGACGGAGCCAAGCGCTGCACCAATCCCACACTGGACCGCTTCATGCCTCATTGTGGTCGTATCATGGTCTCCCCATGCAGCAAGCAGATTCGATATTCCTCTTGCAAAAAGATTAACATTCCAACGCCTCCCATGATGCCAAATATAATCTTTACGACTGCATCAATTGGTCCGGTTACCTGTTTTACAATTTTATCTACCTCTGCATCCGAAGCCTGTGTGGTTGCCGGTGCTGCAAAAACCTGCATTTGTTCATGGATTGCAACGAATAATGCCGCAATTACACAATATACAAGCCGATAAAACTTATTACTTATTAACTCTTTTTACATTTTTCATAAATTTTTCTCCTTATCCGGGCATAAAAAAGGCAGCGATTATGCAGTCTTGCGCAATCGTTGCCCATTTTTATACTCTATTTTCATATTTTTATCTTATTTTTTTCTTTTAAAAGAAAAAAAGAACTACAGTGCCAATCAGGCAGAAAATCATCAAGTCAAATCAGAATCGGTACAGGCGTAGTATCACCTGTCTTTGGTCCTCCCGGTGTATCTGGTGTGTCAGGGGTATCCGGTGTATCAGGCGTATCCGGTACTTTTGGGAAATCAACTGTCTGTCCTTCGTCGTTAATGTCCGCATGTACAGCTATCTCCACTCCCTTATAAGTAACGGTTTCAAACGCTACTACCTTCTTTCCAGCAAGGTTCGTTCCGTCAAAGGTAAAGCTTATGTCTATCGAGCCTGTTTCCGTTTCCGCTGTAAAGCTAACTTCTGATGTCACCTCGTTTCCGTCTGCATCCGTAAGCTTTTTTCCGGTTTCCTTATCCATTAATACCCCTGTTATCGTGTATTCCTTTCCGATTACCAGATTTTTTATAGCTTACTGTATCTATAAGTGTTATTTTGCTTTCTGCCTTTGCTTCATGTGTTCCAGTTATACTGTCAACAAGGGTTGTACCTATTTCAGGAAAGCTTACCGTCTGGTAGTCGTCGTTAAGGTTCGGCATGTGCAGCTATTTCTATATCCTCATAGTACACCGTTTCAAATGCTACTGCCTTTTTTCTTCTAACAGGTTAGAACCATTAAAAAGAAAAAACTGCTTCTACTGTTCCACTTTCTGTTTCTGCTATAAAGGTGGTTTCTGCCGCTATTTCTTTTCCATTCGCATCCGTAAGCTTCTTTCCGGTTTCCCTGTCCATCAAAACGCCTTTTACGGTATATTCCTTTCCAACAATAAGGTTTTTGTAGGATACCGTATCAACAAGAGTTACATCCTCATCCGCATAGGCTATATGCTCGTCTGTTGCTTCATCTATAAGCGTTGTACCTATTTCCGGAAAATAAACAGTCTGGAAATCGTCGTTAAGGTCGGCATGTGCAGCTATCTCTATATCCTCATAGTACATTGTTTCAAATGCTACTGCTTCCTTTCCGGCAAGATTAGAACCGTCAAAGGTAAAGGTTACATCAACTGTTCCGTCTTCCTTTTCCGCTGTAAAGCTGCTTTCTGCAGTTATTTCTTTTCCATTCGCATCCGTAAGCTCCTTTCCGGTTTCCCTGTCCATTAAAACGCCTTTTACGGTATATTTCTTTCCAACAATAAGGTTTTTGTAGGATACCGTATCAACAAGGGTTATATCTTCATCTGCACAGGATATATGCTCGTCTGTTGCTTCATCTATAAGCGTTGTACCTATCTCCGGAAAATAAACAGTCTGGAAATCGTCGTTAAGGTCGGCATGTGCAGCTATCTCTATATCCTCATAGTACATCGTTTCAAATGCTACTGCTTCCTTTCCGGCAAGATTAGAACCGTCAAAGGTAAAGGTTACATCAACTGTTCCGTCTTCCTTTTCCGCTGTAAAGCTGCTTTCTGCAGTTATTTCTTTTCCATTCGCATCCGTAAGCTCCTTTCCGGTTTCCCTGTCCATTAAAACGCCTTTTACGGTATATTTCTTTCCAACAATAAGGTTTTTGTAGGATACCGTATCAACAAGGGTTATATCTTCATCTGCACAGGATATATGCTCGTCTGTCGCTTTATCTGTAAGTGCTGTGCCTATCTCTGGATAATACGGTAAATCTGTTCCTGGAATAAGTGCCTTACCCTCTTTCGTATAATCTGTTGTCGTACCATTATAGGTTACTGTCTGTTCCGCCTTAGCATTCCCAGCAGATATGATTATTTCATATACGATGCTTGAAAGTTCATAGCCCGAAGGAGCTTTCGTTTCCTTTACGGTATATGTTCCAAGCGGCAGCACAAGGTAATTGTTTGCCGTAGTAATAGATGATACAGAGGACGTATCTGTTACTGCTGTTACGCCGATACCGCTTCCGTATGCTGTAACCTTTGGTACGCCTACATACATCGTGTTTTTCCCTGTCGTTCCCTTATAGGTTGTAAATGAAGCAGCCTCTTTATTTTTACTGTCATACACCTTATAAACAGCCTCTGCTAAATCATACATGCCATTATCGTCAGTTGTTTTTTATCCGAGCTTTCCTTATAAAGAGAAAGCTTACCTGTTTCCGGTTTCTCGGATGAAGATGCCACATATTTTTGCACTGTAAGAAGCCGCAGTCATTTCAAACATGCCATTTTTTGAAACAATAGCTTCGCCCTGCTTTATGGTTATGGCGTTATCTACCGTATCCCCTGTAAGCACTGTTGTTTCTTCTACCTTATAATAACCAAGCGGCATATCGTCAAAGTAGTTACACAAGGTTTCTATATTACTTGTATTAGTTACCGCTGTTATGCCAATGGAAGCCCCATAATTATTTGTATGAGGTATGCCGACATAACTAAGAGGGTTGCTTGTACTTTTTTTGCTGTTGTAAACCATCCGACATAATTCCAGTCATCACTAACAGTTTTTCTGTATGCCACCTTATAAACAGCCCCCGCCAAATCATAATTATTATTGCCAGCTGTTACTGTCTGGTTGGAGCTTGCCTTATATAGAGATAGCTCGCCTGTTTCCGGTGCGTCCTCCGGTTCTACTTCCGGCGTTACCACTGTACCGTTTTTATCTTTTTCCGATTGTTACGGAATATACCTTACTATTTACCTTATAACCTGTTACAGCTTCTACATCTTTACCTGCATAAGAATTTATGTATGTGTTGTAAAGCGCGCTTCCATCGTTATACCAGTACCAGCTTCCACTGGTCCTTGCTGTAAGGATATTTTCCTGTTCCGCCACTGTATAGGTTACTTTTTTTTATCATCATTTTCATTAAATTTCCTATAAAAACGGAAGATATAAAGGGACCGTCCAGTATTATTGTACGACGCCTTTGCCGCTGAACTTACAAATACAACATTATTTCCTCTATCGTCCATGTATACTTTTCCGTCATAGCTTGTTACAAGAGTATTAATCTCTTTATTTTCAGGTCTTGTACTGCCTTCTTTGTAGTATACTGATGAATACACAGGCTTCGAACATGCGTCGTCACTGTATACACCATACTTTATTCCCGCCATGTTGTAGTTTGAGTTTCCGTCTGTTACAGCTTCATTAATTGATACCTTGTTAAGGGTAAAATATGCGTAGTCAGGTTCATTTTCCTTTCTTGCATGTACTGATATCTTAACATTTCCCTTGCCTGTTTCTCCCCAGTAGACATTCTGGTAACCACTTTCGGTACTTAACTTATATACGTCACATCCTGTCTGTCCATAAAGGGTATCAAGGCTTATTGTTGTTTCCTCATCCGTTAGTATGCTTACAGGCATAGCAAACCTTCTGCTCTTATCGGCATGTACCGTCACCTTAGCTTTCGGCTCGTACCATTCACCGTTATACTTCATATATAAGTTTTCTGGTAAGGTTATTTCTATATAGTTCCTACTATCCCCATTAAGCCTTATTTCATCCGTATACTTTACTTCAACCTCTTTTTTTGTTTTTTAAGCGTAATCGTCCCCTCGGCTGTAGCTTCAGCATCAAGTTCTCCCGAAGGCTTACCGTTATACATAATCTCAAGCTCTGTTTCGCTTACTGTCATAATCTTACCTAAATATTTTGATATGGCGGCGTTATATATTGCTCTGCCATTTGCATCATCTCCTCCATGGCGAGCCATGTTTAAAGCCCGCGCAACCTGATAACGCTCGCTTTTATTCCCCGATGTCGCATTCGTTAATCCCATGTCAATAAGGGAATAAGCGATTATACATCTGATTTTTTCCTCTGAATTAGCGCTTGAATATGGGTAACTTCCTGTAGCGGGTGTTAATGCGTCATGGTCGCCGCAGTATGCCGGAATATTTCCTGCTAGATGCATCGTTATGCACTGATAGCCATAGTAAGTAAAATATCCCTCATTTGTATATTCTATAGTATCCCCTGCCGTCATAAAGGAAAGTGCGTTAAAGAAAAAAGAAATACTTCATCCATAGCGGGTGTGAAAATTTCTTTATCCTCTTTGGCAGCGTCTGTAGGAGTTGCGGCTGCGGTTTCATCTGCTTCTGTCAGTACCTCCTGTACTAGTTTCTGTACTAGCTTCTGTACCAACCTCCGTAGTTGTTCCTGCAGATGCTTCCGTTACTTCCTCCGTTAAAGCTTCCTTATCTTCGGAGGCTGAAAACGTAACTTTTACCTTGCAAGCAGCTTTTTTTGAATCATTATCAGACGTAACTGTAAACTTCTTTACCTCATCGCTATAAGAAATGCCTGCGTCGTCTACATTATTAGACGCTTCATTAAGCGTATCATCCATCTTTATGTAATAAGTGCCAAGCGGAAGCTTTACATACTTTATGTGGGGGATTAGCAGGTACTTCGTCGCTTTTCTTATAGAATACATCCCTTCCGGAAGCATCTATGTACGCCTTTCCATCATATGATAAGACAAACTTCTCTGTCTTATCGCTTAATGAAGCGTCAGTATAGACCTTATAGACGATACCTGCCGGATTTAAGTCTGTAGCCATATCCGTCTTAATAACAGCGTACCCATAACCGGTGCTTTTATCTTCTACCGCTTTCTGCATCCGTAGGGGTTGCCTTATCCTCTGCCGCAGAAGCGGACAAAGTAAAAATGACTGCGGAATTGTCGTAATGACAAGAAGAACAGCCATTAAAAAAAAACAAGTCTTTTTTCCTTTCATAAATTTCTTTGCGAATCTATTCATTTCGCATCTCCTTTCTGCTCAACTTGAGCGATAAATTTTTATCTATATAAAAAGGACGAGCATTGCAGTACCTATATGAAAGAATCTTTATCATTCCTCCGGTACTGTAACCATCGTCCTTGATTTATTTAATTTTTTGCAATAAAAAACCTCCACATTGCTGTAGAGGTCTTGTGTCTTGCTATTAAATTAATTATACCATATCATACTTTTTTTTTCATAATTCCAGGTTTTCTTGGTTTTTCTGGTTCTGGAGTATCCCGCTATTTTTCGTTTCGGCTGATTTTATCATAGCACACTTCAAAAATTTATGCTTATCCTTTCTGTCCTTTTCGTCCCTGAAAAATATTTTTTATACATCTTCTGAGGCTATATATTCATGATAATGCCAAAAAATTACCGCATAATAATAACAATTGCTTTCTGCGTCATAATAAACCCCTGCAGAAACATAGAAATCATCAGGATTTTCATTATCACCTTCCTGCAGTATAAAATGCCTATGACCTTTGCTTTCCATCCATTGAGTTACAGCTCTTTCCGGAGAATCAGATGTTGCGATTATTTCTCCGCAATAACCATAATGATAATAGTAATCTGGATTAATTTCGTAAAGACAACTTCTCCTCGTCTACATCATGAGCAAAACTTTTAGATATTTGCTTTGCGCGGATTTTCGCAACCTGCATAAGAACATCATCTGCCTTATTGGCAAAGTGATAGCCCCGCCTTAGTACGTTCCTCATTTATCAGATCCATAGTTTCATACGCCATAGCTTCTAATTGTTTCTGTGATGAAGCAATCGTATCATCTCTTAAACCGGAGTCATATTTGCTTGCTTTTACCCTTGCTATAACTATTAGTAAAAAATAGCGCCATCACCCACAATATATTTATGGTTCTTTTTTTAGTTTTACTTTCTTCCATTTACCATTTTTCCACTTATAGAGATTTCCGTTTTTAACTTTATGGGTAACATATCCCTTAGTACCAACACAGTAAGCCGCTTTCATATTGAAGTAGTCCTTTGTTATATAACCCTTAGAAGTCACTGTGCCCATACTCTCCTGCGTATTATTCCACTGATATGTCTGTTGTATAATTCCAAACTCATTGACATAAAAATATCTGTCTCCCACCTTTATAATGCCATTCTTATATTTCTTTAACGATACCTTTTTCCATGTAGAATTGTTCCATTTATAAAGTTTATTGTTTTTTATCTGGTATCTTACATAGCCTTTCTTACCAACATAGTATGTATAATCACCCCATACATTTGTTTTCCATCCGGCAGTTTTACTTATCTTCCCTTTTGAATTAAAGTAATAATACTTACCATTTTTTCTTCCTGATTGTATACTGTTTCAAATATTTAGCGGCAAGCTCCGCATCGGAAGCAACCGCATCGGTATCTGCTCCAGAAGCAACGGATACCGGCATACCGGAAAACATCGATGCAATCATCATGGATACAGCAACTAAAAAAACAATTAATCTTTTCCTTTTCATCATAATATATCCCCTTTTTTCTATCTGATTCTTTGTTTTAGTTTCACTTTATGTTCAATCTTCAATTTTACCAATCTGCCCGGCGTACTATCATAATCAAAACGATATGCTAAAGAATGATTTTCTGATATATCCGTTTGATGCATGTCACGAATGCACTTTGTCAGGTACGGATTTTCTTTTATCATACTATCCAATATCTTGGCTGCTTTCGTGTTACTCATAGGGTTTTACTCATATAGGCACTTCCTTCTATATGCTCCCCCCTTTTTTTCCATAAATTTCCGTATATCTAAATATACCTTTATATAATTACTATTCCCAAAAACTGCCTTTGCTACCTTAGTTTCAATATCTTGGCTGTTTTTTGATAATATCTTACTATCATCTCCTCTCTATTCCTCCACTTTTTCGTTTCCTAAATACAATCTTCCATTTCACCATCTACATCAACTGTCCATTCATCCAGTAAATCCATGTAATGTGCATCTTTTCTTGTGATTTTAGGAACAAACATAGCAATCACACATATAGCATTTTCGCCATCCTTTTAAAAAGAATCCTAGTTCGTCAATTCCATACTTCGCTGCATGCTCACGCATTGGTATGAGCATCTCATCTTCAGTCTTTCCATCCTTTTGTAGTTTTTTTCCTGGTTAAATACAAACTTTAAGGATACCATCTAGCATTCCTTCTTGTTTTACTTCTGCAGCTTTCTCCAAGCATGCCTGATACCTTTTTTTTTGACTTTTTTTTCCATTTCTGCAATCTACTTAATTTTTTTTATTATTATAGTTCAATTCTATACAAAAAAACAATAAATTCCTAATTAAAACAAATAAATTTTCTTTAATTTTAATAGATATTTATCTGCTTGTCACCCGGAATCTTCGTTGGAAAATCATCAGATTTTTCTGTATTTTAGGACTTGTATTTTTTGCGAGCATTTGCTTATAATACAAAGCAGGTGGACTACGACCGTTTAGGTAATTCTTTACCGATAGGTAGTGGCATCGTTTGTTTTCTCTTTTCGATAAAAAGTTTGGTGACCAACAATCGAAAAATTACTACAAGAGGTGAGTTGTTATTTGGCAACTCACCTTTGTAGTTATATGGGATTGTACCATCTCTTTGTTTTTTAATCTTCTATGCAAGTGCATTCATATGCAGGCGTACTCTCTGTTTTATCTACTGCACCTTTTTCATCAGCAAACTTCATTTCATCAATGACAACATCTGTTATATATACTTTTGTTCCCCCCTTATTGGTATAGCTGTCTGTTCTCAAATGTCCGCTAATTATTACCTTTCTGCCCTGCGACAAATAATTGCTCAGCACTCTCTGTCTGCCTCTTAAATGCAACGCAATTGTTTTTAAGACAGGCAGTAAGTTCATAAGCACTGGCATACTGTTATTTTTCATACTTCTGAATTTTTTCGTAAAGTTCCTTATCTGCCTTGATAATCTGGTACATATCATTCACAGTCATAATAGACTGTCCTTTTGTAACAATTGCCAGAATAGCTTCTGCTTCGTTATCAAGCATTGCAGCAATAGCAGCCTTGCCCTTATGCATTGAAATTGCAAGTTCGGAATACTTTGTACTTTTTTTTTCATACCAGAGACTATAAACTACATGATAATGCCGAGGCATAAAGCACATAGTGCTATTCATCGTGGCGATTATATTCAGCGCCTGTTCCTTTAATTTCAGATTCTCGTTCAATGCATTCTGCTGCATACGGATTTCTCTTTTTTAGCCGCTCCTCCTCCATCTTACGTTCTCTTGACAGTGCAATTTTTGATGTAGGGTCCGCATATCCGCCTATACCTCTAATCTCAAATAAATATGGTTTAAGATAAATGGTATCCTCAAGTGCTTGATAATCTGCGATTGAGGCAAGGATTGCCTTACGCTGGTTCTCTATGCTTTTCATGTATTCTTTATTATTTTCAATACAATTTCGAATTTTTGCTTTCGTTAAATTTGTATTACCCGATACCATGGAAATTTCTTCCCTCCTTCCTATATTTCATTTCCATTTTCTCCGTTCCTATACTTCCTGTAACTGTTTTTTTTTGTCTTTCGTTTCTTTTGCAATAGCCATTCCTTCTCCAAGTCCAAGCAAATAACTTTTATCAGCTTCAGACAAATTTGGTATAAGTTTTCTAAATACTTCAAGTATTTCCTTTTTTTTTTCAGACATATAATCAATCCCCCTTTCTCTTAATTAATATTTTATAGCAATTTTTGTTGCTTTTAGGACAATTATAAGACCTTATTCGACATATGTCAACACTATTTTTGTGATATTTTCACTTTTTTGTTGCCTAAATCACATTTTCTATTGACATTATATTTTTTTACCTTTATAATCAATTTTAGAAAGGTAGGTGGCAATTTTGCATGAACGCTTAAAGAAATTAAGAAAGGCTTTAGACCTCACGCAACAAGAATTTGCGGACAGAATAGGCAGCAAAAGAAATACTGTTGCAAAATATGAGACAAGCGCTAATACGCCAAGTGCTGCGGTTGTTTCTCTTATCTGTCGTGAATTTAATGTCAACGAGGAATGGCTTCGAAATGGAACTGGCGAAATGTTCTTACCTGTAAATCGCAACACGGATATCGCCAAATTAACCAAACAGCTATTAAATGAAGAAGATGATTCATTTAAGAATCGCTTTGTACGCATGTTATCCAATTTGTCAGTAGAGGAGTGGGAGTTTCTCGAACAAAAGGCAAAAAAAACTCTGCGGTCTGGATGCTAATAATGATAAATAAAAAAACCGAACAGGTTTCTAGCCTGCCCGGTCTGCGATTTAGATGGATTCATCCAATAATATTATGATAAGGTCGTATATGTACTTCAGATATTTTTCCGATTGTACCTCGCTTATCAATGCAAGTATCTTTGTTTTGTAGTCCATTGCATTTAACCCCTCCTTCGTATTGATGCATACATTATACTTCTATACGAACGGATTGTGTTAATATTTCGAAACATTTCCATAATTATGGAAATTATTTATACGCACTATCAAACAAATCAGTGATTTTAAGGTTTAATGCTTTTTGCAATTGCTTCCAATTGAACAAGCGTAGGGGGACACTTTTCCCATTTTCAATGTTGTTAAGTGTGCTTTTGCTGATACCAGAAAGCTCTGCAAGTCTTACAAGCGTCAAATCATGCCCTGACCTTGCCTGCCAAGTTAATACTTCCATCTTTTACACCTCCTACAATATTATTAAGCAAGATTGCAGGATATTAAAAATACAAAAGTATAATGGAAAAATACTATTGAAAAACTCCGATGCACTCAATAGGCTAAAGTCTATAGTAAAAAGCGGTCGAAACCCTTGTAATCTTGGATTTCAACCGCTTATTTCATGCCGGCGACCGGAATCGAACCGGTACGAGAGTTTAACCCCGCAGGATTTTAAGTCCTGTGCGTCTGCCAGTTCCGCCACGCCGGCATGTCCTATGGACAGTGGAACCTATAGGGGCTCGAACCTATGACCCTCTGCTTGTAAGGCAGATGCTCTCCCAGCTGAGCTAAGATTCCATATGAATTTTTTTGCTTTCGCAAGCGACCCGGATGGGGTTCGAACCCACGACCTCCGCCGTGACAGGGCGGCGCTCTAACCAGCTGAGCCACCAGGCCATAATAAATTTTAAAGAACGATAGTGGACGTTCGGGGACTTGAACCCAGGACCGACCGGTTATGAGCCGGTTGCTCTAACCAACTGAGCTAAACGTCCTCATATATAAATGGGACCTATAGGGGCTCGAACCTATGACCCTCTGCTTGTAAGGCAGATGCTCTCCCAGCTGAGCTAAGATCCCATATATAATTTTGCTTTTCGCAAGCGACCCGGAACGGGTTCGAACCGTCGACCTCCGCCGTGACAGGGCGGCGCTCTAACCAGCTGAGCCACCAGGCCATACCATGTACCTTCAGAATTTCATACAGAAAGCCTTCCGACTTCTTTCTCCATCTCTTACGCGTCTTTTTCCAAACCTTTAAGGATAAGTCTTCGACCGATTAGTATCTGTCAGCTGAATGCGTTACCGCACTTACACCTCAGACCTATCAACCTCGTAGTCTTCAAGGGGTCTTATTTCTTTATAGAATGGGATATCTCATCTTGAGGGGGCTTCACGCTTAGATGCCTTCAGCGTTTATCCCTGCCGGACTTGGCTACTCTGCTCTGCTGTTGGTCAACAACAGATACACCAGCGGTCCGTCCATCCCGGTCCTCTCGTACTAAGGACAGCTCCTCTCAAATATCCTACGCCCACGCCGGATAGGGACCGAACTGTCTCTCACGACGTTCTGAACCCAGCTCGCGTACCGCTTTAATGGGCGAACAGCCCAACCCTTGGGACCTGCTACAGCCCCAGGATGCGATGAGCCGACATCGAGGTGCCAAACCACCCGTCGATGTGAACTCTTGGGAGTGATAAGCCTGTTATCCCCAGGGTAGCTTTTATCCGTTGAGCGATGGCAATCCCACTTTATGCCACCGGATCACTAAGTCCTACTTTCGTACCTGCTCCACCCGTCGGTGTCACAGTCAAGCCTCCTTCTGCCTTTGCACTCTCTGGATGGTTTCCAACCATCCTGAGGAGACCTTTGAGCGCCTCCGATACCCTTTCGGAGGCGACCGCCCCAGTCAAACTCCCCGCCTGACATTGTCCCCCGCCCGGGTCACGGGCGCAGGTTAGAAATCCAATACTCAAAGGGTGGTATCCCAACAGTCGGCTCCATACCAACTGGCGTCCATATTTCCATGCCTCCCACCTATCCTGTACATGCAGTACCCGAATCCCAGTATCAAACTGGAGTAAAGCTCCATGGGGTCTTTCCGTCCTGGCGCAGGTAACCAGCATCTTCACTGGTATTTCAATTTCACCGGGCGTGTTGTCGAGACAGTGCACAAATCATTACGCCGTTCGTGCGGGTCAGAACTTACCTGACAAGGAATTTCGCTACCTTAGGACCGTTATAGTTACGGCCGCCGTTTACTGGGGCTTAAATTCAAAGCTTCGCTTGCGCTAACCTCTCCCTCTTAACCTTCCAGCACCGGGCAGGCGTCAGCCCATATACCTCACCTTTCGGTTTTGCATAGACCTGTGTTTTTGCTAAACAGTTGCTTGAGCCATTTCTCTGCGGCCTCATCTCTGAGGCGCCCCTTCTCCCGAAGTTACGGGGCTATTTTGCCGAGTTCCTTAACAACACTTCTCCCGCCGGCCTTAGGATTCTCTCCTCATCCACCTGTGTCGGTTTACGGTACGGGTACATATGGATCAATAGCGGCTTTTCTCGGCAGCCAGCTCACCAGCTTCGTTACTTTTCTTTCACTCCCCGTCACGTCTTTTTCCTTTGAAAGGGGGATTTGCCTCCCTTCCGGATACCGCTTGCACCGGTCTTTCCTTTCCCGGCTCTGGCTTTCTTTCTGCGTCCCCACAGTTCTGTTACCATGCGGTACAGGAATATCAACCTGTTTTCCATCGGCTACGCTTCTCAGCCTCACCTTAGGTCCCGACTTACCCAGAGCAGATCAGCTTTACTCTGGAATCCTTGGATATTCGGCCAATAGGATTCTCACCTATTTCTCGCTACTCATTCCGGCATTCTCTCTTCTTTTAAGCAGTCCACTGCTCCTTCCGGTACTGCTTCTTCGCGCTGACGAATGCTCCTCTACCAACCTTGCGGTTCCGCAGCTTCGGTATCATGTTTCAGCCCCGGACATTTTCGGCGCAGGACCTCTCGACTAGTGAGCTATTACGCACTCTTTGAATGAATGGCTGCTTCTGAGCCAAACATCCTAGTTGTCTTTGAGATCCCACATCCTTTTCCACTTAACATGCATTTTGGGGCCTTAGCTGGCGGTCTGGGCTCTTTCCCTTTTGACTGCCCAACTTATCTCGTGCAGTCTGACTCCCTTAAATCAAGTATACGGCATTCGGAGTTTGATAAGCTTCGGTAGGCTTTGACGCCCCCCTAGGATATTCAGTGCTCTACCTCCAAAAGACTAATATGAGGCTAGCCCTAAAGCTATTTCGAGGAGAACCAGCTATCTCCGGGTTCGATTGGAATTTCTCCCCCTACCCACACCTCATCGCCACCCTTTTCAACGGATGTGCGTTCGGTCCTCCATTGCCTTTTACGGCAACTTCAACCTGGACATGGGTAGATCACCCGGTTTCGGGTCTTCTTCTGCTGACTCTTCGTGCTCTTAACACTTGCTTTCACTTCGGCTCCGTACCTGAAGTACTTAACCTTGCCAGCACAAGAAACTCGCCGGACCGTTCTACAAAAGTACGCGGTTCTGCTTTATTCGCAGTTCCGCAGCTTGTAAACACAGGGTTTCAGGTTCTCTTTCACTCCCCTCCCGGGGTCCTTTTTCACCTTTCCTTCACAGTACTATGCGCTATCGGTCACTGAGTAGTATTTAGCCTTGGAGGGTGGTCCCTCCGCCTTCCCACAAGGTTTCTCGTGTCTCGTGGTACTCCGGATTCTGCTAGGGGTGTTTCCAATTTCATGTACGAGGCTTTCACTCTCTCTGGCGGGACTTCCCAGACCCTTCTACTATTGTCTTCACTCCCATCTCGCAGTCCTTACCCCGTTATGCTCGCACAACGGTTTGGGCTCTTCCGCGTTCGCTCGCCGCTACTTACGGAATCGATGTTTCTTTCTCTTCCTCCGCCTACTTAGATGTTTCAGTTCAGCGGGTTCCCTCTATATACCTATTTATTCAGTATATAGTGACTGAGGTTTCCTCAGCCGGGTTTCCCCATTCAGATATCTGCGGGTCATCGGATATTTGCTCCTTGCCGCAGCTTTTCGCAGCTTATCAC
>VOFJ01002624.1_pt1 | contig 60174 bp, 80 predicted proteins | sample 5384081 | NCBI WGS metagenome assembly VOFJ01 (sample SAMN12384729, study PRJNA508395) | human gut metagenome | isolation source: healthy gut I | host: Homo sapiens | reverse complement strand
TTCTTCAAAAAGTGGTTTTTCTTCCTTTGGTCATGACAATGCTTTTCTCCTGTTCCAGAAGATTTTAATTCTTCGCACCATTATACTTCTTTATCCAAGTTTGTAACTTACCTTTCGAACGGATCCCGTATTTTTTGCAAATATCATCTTGAGAACCATAGCCTGCTAAATAATCTAAGACTGCTTGTTGTTTCAATTCTTTGGAATATTTTTTATTCCCTTTCAATGTGAATGCATTTGCTCCCATAGATTCATAGTTTCGAATCCATTGTTGGACAGATGCGAGACTTACATCAAACATATCGGCAATTCGCCGTTGACTTTCTTTTCCATCCAGATATAGATTTACAGCATATATCTTATCCACAACAGATACTTTTCTTTTAGACATAAAATATGCTCCCTCCTAGGTGACAAGTTTTTATTATTTCACTTGTCTATCTAGAAGGGAGCATATCAAATATTTTTGCTGGGCGGCAGCCCTGCTTTTTTTAAAATGGGGGGCGAAATCGGTTGTGATTTCGCCCCCATCCCTTATAAACACAGTTCATTCCCAGACATCCCTTTCGGCATGCCTGATTTCAAACTGTTTTGTTTTCAACCATTAAAATCTATGCTGTCTTTAATGCAAAAAGATGACTTCCCGTCCTTCCTGTCTGAATCTTGCAATGAAGCTTATTGATATTTCGTCCCATCGCCAAAAGGATGCTCTTTACCAGTGCATTTGCTTTTCCCCGGTACAGATATCTTCGAAAATTCATGTCTTCCTTTACATCAGCAAATGAACCTTCGGCCTGAATACTGCGATTCATACGGAGCATCGTTCCATACTCACTTGTGATCCGTTCCAGATCTTCTGCACGTTTTTGACTCATCGTCTTCGAGACCATCAGCACTTTATTACGTTTTTCCATAGGTGTTTTGCAGTTGTTTCCCTTTGATACATTCTGTTTTTTATAAGGACAGCCAGTACAGTCTGAACATCTGTAATAAGTTTTTACACTGACATATCCGCTGGCTGTTTTACTTCTGCGTTCATTTGTAACAGTCAGTTCCCTTCCATTCCGACAGATATAGCTGTCTCTGTCTGCGTGATACTCCATGTTTTCTCTTCTGCTGATGTCTTTTTTGTATTTTCGGGTTTTCGAAATCTCATAGTTCTGCGGCTTTATATAGGCGGTCTGTCCGTTTCCCTCAATGAAAAGATAGTTTTCTTCACTTTCATATCCGGCATCTGCAACGATTTCTGAATATTTAAATCCTAAGTGACTCTCCATATCTTTCAAAAAAGGGATCAGGGTGCATGTATCGGTTGGACGCGGGCTAATATCAATCCATGTGATGTATTCAGAGTCCACTCCGTGCTGGATGTTATAAGCAGGTTTTAACTGTCCATTCCGCATCGCGTCCTCTTTCCTTCTCATGAAGGTGGCATCCAGGGTCTGTTTTGGAATAACTGTTTCTATCTCCAAGCGTATACAGTTTTTTCGTATATTCCTTTCGTTTCTCCAGATATTGATCCAGCTGTTCCAGGGATTTCTGCAACTGTGTTTTTCTACGTCCAATTCCATGCACGAACACCATTCCCTCCTGTACTTTTTACGCGGCATAACTGCTTTTTTAACCGCTTTAAGGTGTGTATGGATATCTGGTCATGGTATACGGTCCTGATTCCCCATAGAGTTCTTCGCATTCAGCCACAAAAAAGAAGTTAGTTTTGTGTATAACCGGGCCTGATTTTTCGTAATAGCCCGTTTCCATACAAAGGTATATTTATTGGCTGCCGATTCAATCTTGGTGCCATCAATAAAAATGGTCTTTCCCGAAATCTCACCAAGAAGATAGAGCAGATCTGACATTTGGGCAAGCAGAACCTTTGCGCAGGCAGAAAAATGTAGGGAGATAAAACGCGCAATCGTTGCATGATCAGGAGCAGGCATACCTTCCAGGAGATACATGAAGTTGATATCCCGTTTACATGCTTTTCTGATATCGCGGCTTGAATAGATCCGATTCATTGCTGCATAGATAACAAGTTTCAGAATCTGACGCGGCGTTGCCTGATTTTTTCTGATCCTGCCATAAGTTTTATATAGTTCAGAAAGGTCCATTTCCTCCACAAAGGCACTTACCAGACGAACTGGATCATCAGATGGAATAGAAATCTCTAAATCCAGCGCGGAAGTTTGATTTGATAATCCAGCGAAAATGAGGTATAATTTTTTTGTATTATTTTGTTTAGTCGCATAAACTGATTATACCACGAACGCCGGGCTTTTCGAAGCTCGGCGTTTTGTGTTGATATATAAAATGAGCTGCCGCACGTTAGTGCGACAGCCCCACTCATTTTTCTCCAAAATCCAACGGCTTTGCCGTCTCCATGCGTTTTTCACCTTATGCCGGTGCTTGCAAGCGCACACCGCAGCAAGGCTTTGTTTCTCATCTTAGTACAGCTTTGCACCTGCCGGGATTCTGTCATTTACCATCAGAAGGTTCAGTCCCTCATGACCGTCTTCCTCGTGTACTGCTGAGATCAGCATACCCTCGGAATCGATTCCCATCATCTTTCTCGGCGGCAGGTTCACGATAGCGATTGCTGTCTTGCCAACCAGCTCTTCCGGCTCGTAATACTCGTGAATACCGCTTAAGATCACGCGATCCTTGCGTTCTCCGTCATCCAATGTGAACTTCAGAAGCTTCTTGGATTTCGGAACTGCTTCACAAGCCAGGATCTTTACTGCACGGAAATCTGATTTTGCAAAGGTATCGAAATCTACCATTTCTTCAAAGATTGGTTCGATCTTCACGTTGGAGAAATCAACCTTCTCCGCCAGATCGGTTGCAGCAGCCTTTGCCGGTGCAGCCTGTGCTGCGTTGTTTGCGGCATTTTTCGCTGCGCCCTGACTCTTCATTGTCGGGAACAGTAATACGTCTCTGATCGCAGGGGAGTTGGTCAGCAGCATTACCATTCTGTCGATACCAAAACCGATACCGCCCGTAGGAGGCATACCGATCTCCAGTGCGTTCATAAAGTCTTCGTCCGTTGTATTTGCTTCTTCATCGCCCTGGGAAAGCAGTTCTTCCTGTGCCTTGAAACGTGCTCTCTGGTCGATAGGGTCGTTTAATTCAGAATAAGCGTTTGCCATTTCCCAGCCGTTCATAAACAGCTCGAAACGCTCTACATAATCCGGATTCTCCGGCTTTCTCTTGGTCAGAGGAGAAATTTCTACCGGATGATCCATAACGAAAGTAGGCTGAATCAGATGAGCTTCTGCATATTCTTCGAAGAACAGGCTCAGGATATCGCCCTTCTTATGGCGCTCTTCGAATTCAATGTGATGTTCTCTCGCAACCGCTTTTGCCTCTTCATCGGAATGGATTTCGTTGAAATCCACACCTGCATATTTCTTAACAGCATCCAGCATGGTGATGCGTTCAAAGGGCTTGCCCAGATCCAGAACATACTCGCCGTAAGGAATCTGTGTTGTGCCCAGAACCTCCTGCGCAACGAAACGGTACAGGTTCTCTGCCAGATCCATCATGCCGTGATAATCGGTAAATGCCTGATACAGCTCCATCAGGGTAAATTCCGGATTATGTCTGGTGTCAACACCTTCATTACGGAATACACGGCCGATTTCGTAAACGCGCTCCAGACCGCCTACGATCAGTCTCTTTTAAATACAGCTCCAGGGAAATACGCAGCTTTACATCCTCATCCAACGCATTGTAATGCGTCTCGAAGGGTCTTGCAGCAGCGCCGCCGGCATTTGCAACCAGCATGGGAGTCTCCACTTCCATAAAGCCCTGTCCATCCAGATAACGACGGATGGCGCTGATGATTCTGGAACGTTTTACAAAAGTATCCTTAACATCCTGATTCATGATCAGGTCGACATAACGCTGACGATAACGCTGGTCGGTATTGGTCAGACCGTGGAACTTCTCAGGAAGTACCTGCAGGCTCTTGGTCAGCAGCTCCACTTCGGAAGCATGTACAGAAATTTCACCGGTTTTGGTTTTGAACACTTCGCCCTTTACGCCGATGATATCGCCTACGTCATATTTTTTAAAATCTGCATAGGGCTCTTCCCCGATGCTGTCGCGGGCTACATATACCTGGATGCTTCCCTTTAAATCCTGAATATTGCAGAAGGACGCCTTGCCCATCACACGCTTGAACATGATTCTGCCTGCGATGCTGACGGTCTTGCCTTCCAGCTCTTCAAAGCCTTCCACAACGTCCCTGCTGTGTGCAGTCACATCATATTTTACATGACGGAACGGATCCTTTCCGGCTTCCTGCAGTGCAGCAAGCTTCTCTCTTCTTACCTTCAGGATCTGGTTCAGATCCTGCTGCTGATTTTTCTGATTATTCTGTGCGTCTGCCACCTTACTTACTCCTTTTCCAGCTGGTCAGATCGGACCTGTCCTTAGTTGGAACGTTCAATCTCCAGCACTTTGTACTTAATCACACCTGCCTGGGTTTCTACCTCTACAATATCTCCGATCTTTGCACCAATCAGCGCTTTGCCAACCGGAGATTCGTTGGAAATTTTACCCTTTAAGCTGTTTGCTTCTGTAGAACCGACGATTTTGTAATCCAGCTCTTCATCGTATTCCAGATCCAGGATCTTAACCTGACAGCCGATGTTGATGCGGTCTAAATCAACCTCATCTTCTACAACGACCTCTGCATTCTTCAGGATCTTTTCCAGCTCTTCAATCCTTGCTTCGATATCGCGCTGTTCATCCTTTGCTGCATCATATTCGGCATTCTCGGAAAGGTCGCCCTGCTCTCTTGCTTCTTTAATCTTCTGTGCTACTTCCTGACGTTTGACAACCTTCAGGTCATGCAGCTCATCTTCATATTTACGAAGTCCCTGATAGGTAAGGATATTCTTTTTTTCTTCCATTTTGCTTTTCCTTTTACCTCATGAAAAATCTCGGGCGCAGGGATATTTTCCCGCGCCCTTTCGTTTCTTTTAATCAAATCGCATTATACCGTGCTTTCAGGGCAGTGTCAAGGTAATTTCGGGCGGAGATATAGGAGATATCGGCTCTTTTTTCCCTGATTTGCCGCCTTTTTTCGACATCAGACGTCAAATCCACATACAGGCTTCCAAATTCCGGATGTTCCTTCAAAATCCGGGCATTTGCCCGAAGCTCCACAAGAACGGTTTTCCGTCCATCCGTTTCTGGTATTCTATTCACAAAACAGACTGGCAGACCGCTCTCCTCATACAGCCAGTCTGAAAAATGCTCCCACGCTGCTTCCTTCTGCCCAACCAGATACAAGCCGTTTAAATCCGCTGACACCAGTCGTAAAAAGTCCTCCTGCCAGAGACGAGACACGGGACGAATACCGTTTTCGCGTCCACGGCTCCATTGTCCCGCCGTTTCCTCTGCATCCGCAAGCAGCACCAGATTTTCTCGAAACGGCTGGCCGCGCAAAATTTCTGCCGCCAGCGCTGCATCCGGCAACGGCGGCTGCCAATCCTCCCAGGCGGCTTCCAGCTCCGGCGTAAGCCAAAGCGCAGTCCCCTGCTCTTCCAAGGCGCTGCCAATCCGCTCCATCCACCAGCGCAGTCGCTTCGTTCCCTCGAGGCGGCATGGAAACAGATACAGGCTGACCCGATAGCCGCGCCACAAAAAACGTTCCAGTCTCGGCGTTTCCCAGCGAAGTGCGCGGCTGCCCAAACGGATTGACGGCGCTTCCCCGGCACGCGGCTCCAGCATAAAATAAGCGATTTCTCTCATACGCCAGTTTATGCTTCCAGCAGCAGTTTCATTCCCTCCATCAGCTCTTCCATCGTCTCCATGCTGTTGATCTGCCTGCGCAGCCCGGCCGCGTGGGGAAGGCCGGTCGTATACCATGCCAGATGCTTGCGCATTTCGCGCACAGTGATATATTCACCTTTGTAGGTACAGGACAGCTGTGCATGGCGGAGGATCATCTCGTACAGCTCCTGGCGATTTGGGCGTGCCGGAATTTCGCGATCTTCCAGCGCTGCCAGAATTTCCCGGAAAATCCACGGGTTGCCCTGTGCACCGCGTCCGACCATAATGCCGTCGCAGCCGGTCTGCTCAAATAGCCGCAGCGCGCTTGCCGCGTCCACAACATCCCCGTTCCCGATAACAGGAATTTTTACCGCCTGCTTTACCCTGCGCAATGATGTCCCCAATCCGCCGTTCCGAATAATACTGCTCCCGCGTCCTGCCGTGCACCGCAACAGCCGCAGCGCCGGATTCCTGCGCGATTTTTGCCATTTCAACCGCATTGACGTGCGCATCATCGAAGCCCTTGCGAATTTTTACCGTCAGGGGCTTTTGAATCGCTTTTGCCGTTTTTTCTATAATTTTCCCCGCCAACAGGGGATTTTTCATCAGGGCGCTGCCCTCGCCGTTGTTGACCACCTTTGGTACCGGACAGCCCATATTCAGATCCATCACCGCAAACGGACGTTCTTCAATTCGTTTTGCCATCTCGCTGACGATATCCGGATCAGAGCCGAACAGCTGCAGGGAAACCGGTCCCTCGTCCGGATGAATCTGCATCAGTTCTTCGGTATTTTTGTTATGATAAAGAATCGCCTTTGCGCTGATCATTTCCGAACAGACCATTCCTGCTCCCTGCTCATGGCAGAGCAAACGAAATGGCAGGTCGCTGACACCTGCCATTGGCGCTAAAATCACAGGATTTGCAAGACTCACGTTTCCGATCGTAAGCTGTTTCATAATCCTCCTTTTTCGGAAGCATTTTTACTTCCTGCGTTTTCCGACAGCAGAACACACCCTTCTGCTGCCCGGAACTTATTTTCCGCTGCAGTTTTTCTCGTACAGAATCCGCAGTCCATCCAGCGTCAGGGCACTGTCGTAAATGTCGATGGTATCTGTTTCATCGGCAATAATCCGTCCCAGTCCGCCGGTCGCAACGACCTTCAGGTCTGTGATACCGGTTTCTTTTTTTTTGACCTGATTAATGATATATTCGGTCTGACCGATCTGTCCGTAAACCAGACCTGCCTGCATACTGGAAATCGTTTCCCGCGCCAGAATGGAATCTGGCTTTTTGATTTCAACCTCCGGCAGGCGCGCCGTATCCTCCCACAACGCCTTTGCAGAAATTCGAATGCCGGGTGCGGTGATGCCGACACCGAATCCTTCCGTCCTCTGTAACGAGGTCGTAGGTCGTCGCCGTTCCAAAATCCAGAACCAGCACAGGACCACCGTACTTTTCATAAGCGGCGACTACGTCCACAATTCTGTCCGGTCCGATTTCCTTTGGGTTCTCGGAAGTGATCTTGATGCCGGTTTTGATTCCGCTGCCGACGATCAGCGGTTCGGTATGCCGATAGCGCACAACCGCGCCAATCAGCGCATGCATGACCTTCGGCACAACGCTCGCGATGATTGCGCCCCCGACCTTCCGGCGGTCGATCTGATTATTCTGCAGCATCGCCAGAATCTCCGTGCCGTATTCGTCCGAAGTACGCATCGTCCGGGATGTCATCCGAAACGTCGTAACCAGCTTTTTGGACTCGTATACACCGAATGTAATATTTGTATTTCCTACATCAATTACTAAAATCATTCTTTCCTCTCATTTCTGCGCACGCCATTTGCGCATGCCGCGGGTGAACAGGAACTTATTTTTCAATCTTTCTTCCTCCAGAAGCGCAGACACATCCTCACCGAGAATAAAAACCCGATAATACAAAGTCAGAGATTCCAAAAAGCTCCTGACGGTTTCTTTTGATTTCCGCAATCAGAAGTCCGCTCGAAATTTCATCATATAATAAATCATCGTCTGCCGCATTGGTTTCAAACGCGAGCGTTCCGTCCTCTTCAAATACGATCGTAAAAATTCCTCCCACTTCCCGGGTAAACAGCACGCAGATAATGTGCAGTTCATCCTGAACGGACTGCGGGATTTTGCTGAATCTTGGATTAAAATAATATTTCTGCTCGTAGGCGTTCGCCCCGCAGAGCACGATTTTTTCTCCCAATTTTCCTGTTTCAGACATATCCATATATTCCTCTCACTGATACTTCTCCGGCATAGACCGCTTCAACGGAACCGTCCTTTCTCCGGACAAGCAGCTCGCCGGTCTTCTCAATGCCGATTGCCGTTCCCTGCCATTCACCTTTGGGATCCAGCACCTCCACAACGCGTCCTTTATTGACAAGAAAGCTCTCGTAAAGCTCTTTTTGTCCGCTCAAATCCATTGTTTCCAGAAAGCTGTCGTAGCAATCCGAAAAATGTCTCAGCACGGATGCAAGAAGCACTTCCCGGTCCACATCGGCTCCCAATTCCAGTGCCAGAGAACCAGCTGTCTTTTTTACCTCTTCCGGAAATTCCTTCTGATTGACGTTGATTCCCGTCCCGATCACAAGAAAAAAGCTGCCGGCTGCAGACTGATACATTTCCGTCAAAATTCCGCAGATTTTCTTTCCGTTTATTACCACGTCGTTCGGCCATTTGATCTTCGCATCCAGATGAAGCTCCCGTACGCTCTGCGTTACGGCGATCGCCATCAGCAGTGTAATCATCGCCACATGAGACGCTTCCGCCTGTGGGCGCAGCAAAATGCTGAAATACAGATTTTCTCCGGGCGGGGAAATCCAGCTTCTTCCCCTTCTGCCGCGTCCTGCCGTCTGTCTGTTCCTCCGCAACTGCGTACCTTCCTTCTTCTGCGCCCTGCCGTGCCCAGTCTTTGACAATCAGATTCGTTGAATCCACCGTTTCAAAGCACTGAACCTTTTCCCAAAACCGACAGCCTGCAAGGAGGCTGTCCAGCTTCTTTTGATCCAACATGAACTCTTCTCCTTTTCAGCAACAAAACACTTTGCGTCTGTGCTATTGTCATACACCGAAGCAAATGCTGCTGTCCTTCCGTTATGCCTCTGTCGGATTTTTCCAGCCCAGTGTCGCCGCCATCACTGCTTTGATGGTGTGCATGCGGTTTTCTGCCTCGTCGAATACAACCGACGCGTCGGATTCAAAGACTTCATCCGTTACTTCCATCTCATAGATACCGAAGCGCTCTCCGATTTCTCTGCCGATCTGGGTGTTGCGGTCATGGTATGCAGGCAGGCAGTGCATGAAAATCGCATTCCCGGCATTCTGCATCACTTTGCGGTTTACCTGATAGGGCATCCAGGTCTTCGATACGCTCCATCCATACCGCATCCGGCTCGCCCATCGAAACCCATACGTCGGTGCAGATAACGTCCGCATTCTTTGTTCCATTCTCTACGTCTTCGGTCAGCGTAATGCTGCCGCCGGTCTGCTTTGCAATTTCCTGACACTGCTCAACCAGAGCCTTGTCCGGGAAATAACGGGACGGAGCGCAGGCGGTAAAGTGCATGCCCATCTTCGCGCATACGACCATGTAGGAATTGCCCATGTTGTAGCGGGCGTCTCCCATATAAACCAGATTCACGTCTTTCAGCTTTCCAAGATGCTCGCGAATCGTCAAAAGGTCAGCCAGCATCTGGGTCGGATGGAACTCATTGGTCAGACCGTTCCATACCGGAACGCCTGCATATTTTGCAAGCTCTTCTACGATTTCCTGTCCGTAACCGCGGTATTCAATTCCTTCAAACATCCGTCCCAGAACGCGTGCGGTGTCACGGATGCTCTCTTTTTTGCCGATCTGGGAGCTGGACGGATCAAGGTAGGTACATCCCATGCCAAGATCGTGTGCAGCAACCTCAAAGGAGCTGCGGGTTCTCGTGCTGGTCTTTTCAAAAATCAGTGCAACATTTTTGCCCCGTAAGGTATCGACCGGAATGCCTGCTTTTTTGAGGCGTTTCAGCTCCGCTGCAAGGTCGATTAAATAATTGATTTCCTCCGGCGTATAATCCAGTAATTTCAAAAAATGACGTCCTGTCAGATCCATGATGTATCCTCCTCTTCATAGAATCCTGCGCTGCAGGATTTGTTTCCTGATAAAAAAGAATGTGCCTTGGCACATTCTCGCGCCGAGGCGCGGTTGCTTCGGCAACCATCTACCCCTGCGCCGAGTGCGCATCCTCGTAGCGCGTTTTTATTTCATAGGACGCATTTTCCTATGAAATGATGTCGGGGTCAAAAGCCCCCGACCTTGATGCCTACGGATTGTTCCGTGCTGCGCACTCCCACAATCCTGCCCGATAGTCGCATATCGTGGGATTATCATCCCACTTTTATGCTCCTATCGAGGCGGGTCACAAGGTCTTTCACCCACCTATGAGCAAGCTCATGTGGGCTTAGACCTTTTGACCCTGGCATCATAAAATAAAAAACCGTACATTCATTATAGAATGTACGGTCCTTTTTTGTAAAGATGAAATACGCTGTCAGGCAGCGGATAGCATCGAAGATGGTACGTGTGAGCTTATTTGTCGCTTAAAAGCTCCTTCGCACTGGTCAGCAGTCCCGCCATGTTCTGAATTTCGGACGGAATGATGATCTTTGTAGACTTGCCGTCCGCAACCTTTTCCAGAGCCTCCAGACTCTTTAAACGAAGTACAGAATCATCCGCTCCTGCATCCTTGATGAAACGCAGACCGTTTGCTGTCGCCTGCTGGACTTTCAGGATTGCTTCCGCTTCACCTTCTGCCTCACGGATCATCTTTTCTTTCTCTGCTTCTGCGCGCAGGATTGCAGACTGTTTTTTCTGCCTCTGCTTCCAGAATTGCGGATTCCTTTTTACATTCTGCTACCAGGATGGTAGATTTCTTTTCACCTTCAGCACGCAGGATCGCTTCACGGCGTTCACGCTCTGCCTTCATCTGCTTCTCCATCGCATCCTGAATTGCTGCGGGAGGAATAATGTTCTTTAATTCGACACGGTTTACCTTGATGCCCCAGGGATCAGTTGCGATATCCAGGGATGCACGCATCTTGGCATTGATCGTTTCACGGGAGGTCAGGGTCTGATCCAGTTCCAGGTCTCCGATGATGTTACGCAGGGTTGTCGCGGTCAGGTTTTCAATCGCCATGATCGGATTTTCAACTCCGTAGGTAAACAGCTTGGGATCTGTGATCTGGAAAAAGACAACGGTATCGATCCGCATCGTAACGTTATCCTTTGTGATAACGGGCTGAGGCGGGAAATCCGCTACCTGTTCCTTTAACAGTACACGCTTTGCAACCTTATCGACAATCGGCACTTTAAAGTGAAGGCCAACGCTCCAGGTATCCTGATATGCGCCGAGACGTTCTACGACATAAGCCTGCGCCTGCGGTACGATCTTGATGCAGGACGCTACAATTGCAATTGCAAGAATTAAAATAATGAGTATTACCAATCCACCTATCATAATTACCCTCATTTCCGCGGTCTTACCGCATGTTGTCAGCAGTCTCTCTGCTGTTTGTTACAGGTTCTTCTGTTTCGATCTCGTCCGGAACAACGATCAGCTTCACGCCGTCGATCTTTTTTTTTTACAATGACGACGGTACCCTCTTCAATCGTCCCCTCAGTTTCCTGAGATCTTGCTGACCACTCCATGCCTTTGAGCGTAACCTGTCCGCAGCTGTGCAGGTTATCAATCCTGCCGGTCACGATACCGCGTTCCCCAAGCATGCTGTCCACATTGGTCTTCGCCCTTCCAACATTGAAATAGCGCATGGCAACCGGTCTTGTAAAAACAAGCATCAGCACGGACACTTACCAAAAACAGGATGACCTGCACCAGAACCGGCGCACCACAGGCAGCTGCAATCGTCGCAACAAGAGCTCCGGCTGCAAACCAGATTGTCGTCAGCCCCATCGTCGCAAGCTCAATCAGCACAAGTAAAATCAACAGAGCCAGCCAGGCAAATACTTCCGTCATGTAACTCCTCCTTTCCTGTGACTTATGACTATCATACTACAAAAATCATGCCCCGTCTACCAAAATACATGATGTCCGATCACAATACCTTCCCTGCTTCCTGCCCGCCTAAAATGCGTCGCTATTCCAACCGGGGTGCTTCCGCCATCGCTTCCTGTGCCGCCTGCAGGCAGCTTTGCCTTGATCTTTCCACTTGCGACAACGCGTCCAACCTGTCCGCTTCCCGCCGGTGTAAACTGTCCCGAAGCATAGATAACTCCCTTGACCGTATTCGGATAAGCGCCGCTTCTGACCCGATTCATCACGACTGCGCCGACAGCCACCTGTCCTTCGTTAGGGCTCTTCTCCCGCTTCACACTGAATGAGCGCCGCCAAAAGCACGCTGTCGTCCGCAGCCAGTGCAGCAGCCTTGTTCGCTTCCTTTTCCGCCTGCGCTGCCTTTTCCTTCTTCTGTTTCTGTGCGGCAGCTTCTTTTTTTCCGCCTGCAGTCTCGCCGTTTCCGCTTCCTCGCGCGCTTTTACCTGCTCAACCGTCTCTCCGTAATCGATTTCAAAATCAACCTGGACATATTCCGAAGACACATATCCGGTCTTTCCGCCGTAATTGACCGCAACCCAGTCCGCCGTGATTTCCTGATCCTCGCTGAAACGGATCTGCTCTTCATCCACGACCTCATACTTTGCACCTTCTTCCAGCAGATCATAAATCGCAGCATCTCCTGAAGGTTCTTTCCGGATTCTCAAAGCGCCTGTTTTGGTCGTTGCCACAATCCGTCCCGCGTCTTTTTGCCTCTTTCCGCGCTTCTTCCCCAAACAGCAGATAATCGTTGTTCGCCCAGCCGGTCAGTTCGCCGGACCCAAGCTTTGTCCAGCCGTCCTTTTGTTCCAGCACTGTACCGCCACAGTCTGCATACAAATACCCTGCAAGCTCTGCCTCGCTGTCCGGTTCCGTCCTGACATTCAATACATTCTGGACGCTCGTCATCACGATCGTTCCGGTCAGGTCGTCCATTTTCGTTCCATCGCCGGACGAAGCCTTAGTTTTGCTGTCCGCACTGTCGGACGCTACATCCGTTTCCTGCCCGCCGACTGCGGCGATCGCTGCATCTGCCGCATCATTTTGGGAGGCTGCGTTCGGACTGACCTGTTCCTTATCCGCTCCTGTCAGCCACGCCTCCACACCAACGCCCTTGTGCCAGTGCGCGCTTTTGCTCGATTCTGCCTCTGCCTGCAGACTACTTCCGACCGTCCACAAAAAGACGACTCCCAGCGCTGCAGCCCGCAGCCAGTGCTTCCCCCTTTTCTCACATTTTCTGCTCCAGCCCATAAATCGATGATCCTTTCTATCCCCTCATATCCGCAGACAGTAACGATAGCTGAGCCTCCATTGATTTTCCGCGCCTTTGGCGCCCCCAAAATCGGCTCATCAAATGTTACAATTATATTACATGATTAGCGTCATCATATCAAATCCGTCAATTACTGTCAAGTGTGCGCCCTGCGAGGATTCTATTGTCATGAATACAAAAAAGGCGTGTGAAAAACAATCCTTTTCCACATGCCTTTTTTCGCTCTTTTTTCTGTCAGAAACAATGAATTCTTATCATCTTCTGACGATTCCCTTACAATGCTGTTGAGACAAATGCCCCGGCTATGATACTGTTTTAGTAAAAAACGTGATGTCCGATTACCTGTCCGGAACGACCGTTATTTCTTCTGAAAAACAGCTTGCCGCCGACCGGCTGTGCACCGGCTAATGCTTCGATTGCTGCCTGATAGCAGGCTGCATCTGCCTTGTCACTGCTCAGTGCCCTCTGCAGCGAACCGTTTCTTAACAGGGGAAAACTGTCCTTTTGCGTAAACAACCTCGGTGATCGTATTGGGCTGCGATGCACTCTTGACGCGGTTCATGATAACATTGCCTACCGCAACCTTACCAACGTAGGATTCACTGCCTGCTTCACAGTAAATAATATTTGCGAGCAGTTTTAATTCCTCTGCGGATATCGCTGCGGTCTGGGCTGCCAAAGCTGCCTGCTGAGCTTCCGCTTCGAGCCGCGCTGCTTCCTCGGCTGCTGCCTTTGCCTGCGCCTCCGCTTCGAGCCGTGCTGCTTCCTCGGCTGCCTTTGCCTGCGCCTCTGCTTCAAGCCGTGCTGCTTCCTCGGCTGCCTTTTCCTGCGCCTCTGCTTCAAGCTGCGCTGCTTCCTCGGCTGCTGCCTTTGCCTGCGCCTCCGCTTCAAGCTGCGCTGCTTCCTCGGCTGCTGCCTTTGCCTGCGCCTCCGCTTCGATGCGTGCTGCTTCCTCGGCTGCCTGTACTTCTTCTATCTCATTCTGTGCTGCTTTACTCGCCTCTGCCTGTAAAGCTGCTGTTTCATCCTGCTGTACTTCTTCCTCTGCAAAGAATTCATCTTCGGATGCTGTTGCTCCTGTCCGTTCAGCGATCACCTGCTCATTGGCTGCAACAGCCTCTTCGTTGGAAATCTCTGTCTCGACCAGATTTTCAGCCGGTACCCATCCTGCAATTTCTCCCGCCTGGATCTGCACCCAGTCGTTGTACTTTGCAAGGATCGCCACATGACCGTCCTCCATGACCTGACCAATCACCGCAGACGCTGTATTTGCTTCTGCATGAATGTCCAGCATGTCTTTCGCATCAATGACACCGATACCACTTGCCATAGCGGTTGTCGTATATGCACCCATCATCATAACAGATGTTAAAATGCCGACTGCACTACGAAACAACTTTCTGCCTTTTCCGTTCATTCTTACCTCCATAAATCTTACTCTGCTTCCCCATCCATTCTGCCGGTGAAATTCAGGAGCTTTTTGTGGGACGCTCCTTGTTACAGAGCTGTTTCAATTGTTACAAACTTATTAACAATTGTTACGCATGATATGATAGCAATATTACAATCAAATGTCAAGTCGTTCACCCAGAACCACAAATTTCCGTTAGTTCCCCACAAAGGTTTTTCTTCTATTGTGATATTTTTACAACAAACCTCCGAAATCATCGCCTTTTTCTTACTATTTTTCAAAGTTTTCAACAAATGCCGCTTTAACATAGTAAATTCTCTTTTCATAAAAAGGACAGCCATTTTCTGCGGTTTTTTCGATTTTTTATCAAAAAAAGAAGACCTGACGGGATTATTTTTTCCATCAGATCTTTCTTTATTCCTGTTTTTAACATTTTTGTAACAAACTATTTTACAGGCTTCTGGACTTTTCCACCGCAGTGATGACCGCATCGGTCACTGCGCCGCGGAAAGCCTTTTTTTTCCTCTAAAACGCGTACCGCCTGAATCGTGGAGCCTGCCGGGGAGCAGCAGACCATATCCTTTAACTCTCCCGGATGCTTTCCGGTCTCAAGCATCAGCTTCGCGCTGCCGAGCACAGCCTGTGCAGCGCATTCATATGCCTGGCTGCGCGGCATGCCTTCCGCAACTGCACCGTCTGCCATCGCCTCGATCAGCATAAAAATCCAGGCAGGCGCACAGCCACTAACGCCGGTCAGCACATCCATCAGATGTTCCGGAAGCTCAACCGTCTTGCCGAAACTGTCCAGGACAGCCGCCGTTTTTTCTTTCATCTCAGGAGTTACCCTGCTGCCATAGCAGACTCCGGTACAGCCTTCCCCGACTAACGCCGGCGTATTGGGCATCGCACGCACAAACGGAAGCGGCGCACAGAACTGCTCTTCCAGCCACGCAAGGCTTTTGCCTGCCGCAATGCTCAGAATCGTCTTGCCGGTCAGGTCAAGGTCGCTGATCTGTCCGATCACTTTCTCCAGAAACTGCGGCTTTACGGCAAGAATCAAAAGCTCTCTGCCTGCCGCGCGCGTTTCCAGGTTATCGCCTGTCACCGTGATGCCAAACATTTCATGCACTTTGCTTTCCGTCTCCGCCGTTTTTGCAGAACCGTAAATTTCCTCCGGCACAGCCAGGTGATTTCTCAAAACTCCTCCAATCATCGCCTGCGCCATATTTCCAAGTCCGGTAAAACCGATTTTCATCTGTGCCTCTCATTTCTGCGCACGCTTTTTGCGCATGTCGAGTTTGTGTCAAGTGCGCGCAGACACAAATCTCGAGCTTGAAAAAAATATTTTTTTCAATCGTCGCCCTCTGCCGATGCGCTTCATACATCAGAATCGAAGACGCCACCGCTGCATTTAACGACTCCACTTTGCCCTCCATCGGAATCCGGATATAACAGTCCGCAAGCTCTGCAGTCTCTTCCCGCAGGCCGTTGCCCTCGTTACCGATCAGAAATGCCGTCCCCTTTGTGTAATCCTGACAGGCATAGGAATTTTTCCCGCGCAGATGCGCCGCGTATACGCTGACACCCGCCTGCTGTACCTGATGAACCGCCGCCGCAAAATCGTCCGCATAATAAAACGGAACGCGGTAGATGCTGCCCATCGTTGAACGGATAACCTTCGGGTTGTACAAATCGACTGTATCCCGGCTCATGATAATCCCGGAAACGCCTGCGCCCTCACCGGTTCGCAGCATCGTGCCGAGGTTGCCGGGGTCCTGTATATTTTCCAGAAGCAGAAACAGCGGTGCTTTGTCCCGCAGCATTTCTTCTATATTATAGTGAAACTGTTTCAGCACGCATAAAACGCCCTGTGGCGTGCAGGTATCCGATATTTTAGAAAAAACGCTGTCGGAAACGACTTCGTAGCCAACCTCTCCCAGATGCTCCCTGCAGCTGCATTTTTCCAGAAAGGATTCCGAAACATAGACCTCCTGCAGCTGCTCTCTCGGTGCTTCCAGAAACATCTTCACACCCTCTGCCAGAAAAACGTCCTCCGTTCTGCGCAGCTTCGACTTTTGATTCAATTGTACCAGCCTTTTGATCCGGCTGTTGGATGCTGCAGTAATCATGCAGGTTCCTCCGTTGATTTCATTTCTGCGGCGACAGCGAACTGGATGCAGAACATTCCGCCGCTGTCCAGCTCACACATTTTTCTTTCTCAAAACGCACAACGGCCACACACGTTTCGTGTGCAGCCGCCCCATTGCGTCCTGTATCGTCAGGTGGCCAGCGCTTTGCTGACCTGATAATGATATTCGGGAATTTCTTTCTGCATCGCAAGTGCTTCCTCAATATCATAGTCTACAAATTCACCGTGCTTGTAAGCCACAACACGGTTCGAGCTGCCTGCACAGAGGATGTCTGCCGCATAAGCGCCCATGATAGAAGCATAATAACGATCCAGACAGGTCGGGCTGCCGCCTCGCTGCATGTATCCCAGGATGGTTGCTCTGGTTTCCACACCCGTTGCTGCTTCAATTCTCTTCGCCATGGAAGTAGAATGACCGATGCCTTCTGCATTGATGATCAGATGGTGGGTTTTGCCCTTTTTCCGGTTGTTGATAATATTGTTAATCAGCTGCTGCTCGTCATAGTCGTACTTTTCAGGAAGAAGGATATCCTCCGCGCCGGTGCCGACGCCGCACCACAGTGCGATATAACCGGCATTTCTGCCCATTACCTCGATAATACTGCAGCGTTCATGTGAAGATGAAGTATCCCTTACCTTATCGATTGCCTGCATCGCGGTATTGACTGCCGTGTCGAAACCGATCGTATATTCGGTACATGCAATATCCAGATCGATCGTGCCCGGCAGACCGATCGTATTGATCCCAAGTCTGGACATCGCCTGCGCACCTCTGTAAGAGCCGTCGCCGCCAATAACAACCAGACCGTCGATGCCGTGTCTGCGGCAGATCTCCGCGCCCTTTTTTCTGTCCGGCTTCAGTCTTAAATTCCAGACAACGTGCGGTTCCCAGAATCGTACCGCCCTTCTGGATGGTATCCGAAACGCTGCGGGGCATCCATATCTATGATTTCTTCATTTAACAGGCCCTGATAGCCTTTTTTAATGCCTTTTACTTTGACGCCGTTGCAAATCGCTTTCCGAACAACCGCACGGATTGCCGCATTCATACCCGGCGCATCTCCGCCGCTTGTAAGAACTCCAATTGTCTTTATCTTAGCTGCCATTGTTCCTCCTGTCTGCCGCTGCGGGCTGGACTTCAATCTTAAGATTTCAAAATCCGTAAAACCATTTTTTATTTTAATCGAAACGGGCTTTCTTTTCAATGGTTTTGTGAAACTTACATCAGCTTTACGTTTTCTTCTCCAAACAGCTCTTCCAGCTGCTTTAAAAGCGCCTCGTCCCCATGAACGGTCTGATTCGCCCCAAGCTGCTTCATCGCGCGCGGATTTTCCACATAAATCACCACGGTATCCTTGCCGTCGGAAGCTGCGATTGCCGAAAGCAGCTTTTTTCCTGCTGCTGATAGGCTTCCATCGTCGGAAACTTAATCCAGAGCTTTTTTGGGGATTTCGTCAAACGTCTGCACGGATTCACAGATCAGCTTCGCGTCTTTGTCCTCCTCTGCGGAAACACGCCCCCGCAGGAGAACCTTTTCATCCTCCATCAGCTTGCTGCCGTACTGCTCATAGGTTTTCGGGAAAACGATAACTTCAATCGTTCCAACCAGATCCTCCACCTGTAAAAACGCCATCACCTTATCGTTTTTGGTATATTTGATCTTCTTTTCCTCGATAATTCCGCCGATAACCGCCTTTGCTCCGTCCTGAATATGGACGCTGTTTGTCTCCTCATCCAGCATAAAATCTGCCGTTGTATTAGAAATATTCCTGCGCCAGAGCTGCTCGTATTCCTGCAGCGGATGCCCGCTGACATACACACCGAGCACTTCTTTTTTTCAAAGGTCAGAAGAATTTCCTTCGAATATTCCCCGACATCCGGGAAGCGGATTTCATAGTTTTTTTTTTTCCGACTCGTCCACCAGATCGAATAAAGGAAAGCTGTCCCGCCATATTATTTTTCCGATTCTGCTGATTCTGATCCATCAGCTGCACAAATACGCTCATAAACTGCTTGCGTGTTCCCTCAAGGCTGTCGAATGCACCCGCTTTGATGAAAGTTTTCCACGTTGCGCTTATTGACTTCCGTATCGGACATTCTGGATAGAAAATCCTGCAGGTTTTTGAACACGCCCCGCTGCTTCCGCTCTGCGATCACCGCGTCCGCAACCGGATGTCCTACACCCTTGATCGCAGTCAGTCCGTACCGGATTGATTTTCCCGATACCGAAAATCCCGGCTCTCCCTCGTTGATATCCGGCGGCAGAATCGCGATTCCCATCTGGCGGCAGACCAGAATGTATTCCGCCACTTTTCCGGGGTTATCAATTACAGAAGTCATTAGGGACGCCATAAATTCCACCGGATAATAATATTTCAGGTAAGCCGTCTGGTAAGCGACAACCGCGTAGCATGCAGCGTGGGACTTGTTGAACGCGTATTTTGCAAAATCCATCATTTCCGCGTAAATTTCCAGACCGACCTTTTCCGGAATGCCCCGGGCCACACAGCCGGGCACGCCCTCTTCGGGATTGCCGTAAACGAAATTCGCCCGTTCTTTTTCCATGACAGACTGCTTTTTCTTGCTCATCGCACGGCGAACCAGGTCGCTTCGTCCCATCGTGTAGCCGCCGAGGTCGCGCACAATCTGCATAACCTGCTCCTGATACACGATACAGCCGTAGGTCGGAGACAGGATCGGTTCCAGCTCCGGACAGGAATAGGTGATTTCGTCATGATTGTTTTTTCCTTTAATATATTTTTGGAATAAAGTCCATCGGCCCGGGACGGTACAGGGAAATACCCGCGATGATATCCTCCAGGTTCTGGGGCTTTAGCTCCTTCATGAAGCTTTTCATCCCGCCGCTTTCCAGCTGGAACACGCCGTCCGTCCTGCCGGTGCAGAGCGAATCCAGCACTTTTTATCGTTATAATCCAGATGTTCCATATCGAGCTTCACACCGGTGTCATGCTCAATCATCTTGACCGCGTGGTCGATTACTGTCAGGGTTCGAAGCCCCAAAAAGTCCATTTTTAACAGTCCGAGCTCTTCCAGCGTCGTCATCGTAAACTGCGTTGTGATCGAACCATCCGACCCCCGTGAAAGCGGTACAAAATGATCTGCCGCCTCCGGGCAGATCACAACCCCCTGCTGCGTGCATCGAGGTGTGGCGCGGCAATCCCTCCAGCCGTTTACTCATATCAATCAGCACGTGCACCTGTTCATCGCTCTCGTAGAGCTTGCGCAGCTCTGCGTTCATTGACAGTGCCTTATCAATCGTCATGTTCAGCTCGTTCGGAATCATTTTTGCAATCGAATCCACAAAGGAATACGGCAGATCCATGACGCGCCCGACGTCGCGGATGACACCCTTTGCCGCCAGCGTACCGAATGTGACAATCTGCACAACCTTTTTCTTTTCCATATTTGCGTCCGACATAATCGATGACCTCCTGTCTGCGTTCATAACAGAAGTCGATATCGATATCCGGCATGGAAACTCGTTCCGGGTTCAGGAAACGCTCAAACAGCAGGCTATAACGGATCGGATCAATATTCGTGATATGCAGGCAGTAGGAAACGATGCTTCCAGCTGCACTTCCACGTCCAGGTCCTACCGGAATACCGTTTTCTCTGGCATAGTTGATAAAATCCCACACGATCAGGAAATAGTCCACATATCCCATGCGCTTGATAATACCCAGCTCGTATTCCAGACGCTTCTGCAGCGTGCCGTAGTCCTCCGGATAGCGCTCTTTCCTGCCGTCAGTGCACAGCTTGTTCAAATATCCCCAGGAATCATAGCCCTCCGGCACATCAAAATGCGGCAGCTTCGTCTTACCAAACTCGATTTCCACATGACAGCGGTCTGCAATTCGCTGTGTATTTTCCACTGCCTCCCACGCATAGGGAAACAGTCCCTTCATCTCTTCTTCCGCTTTTGACGAAATACTGACCGCCCTCGTAACGCATCCGGTTTTCGTCGGAAAGCTTTTTGCCGGTCTGGATACACAGAAGGATATCGTGGGGCTTTGCGTCCTCCGCATAGGTGTAGTGCACGTCGTTCGTGCATACTAACGGAATGTCCAGTTCTCGCGACATCTGTAAAAGCGCCATGTTTACGGTCTGCTGCTCCGGAATCCCATGATCCTGCAGTTCCAGAAAATAATTATCCTTCCCAAAAATCGACTGATACTTTAATGCGCATTTTTTTGCTTCCTCCGGCAGTCCTTTCTGGATATAGCGCGGCACTTCACCTGCCAGACACGCAGACAGCGCGATAATTCCCTCGTGAAATTCCTCCAGAACCTCCATATCGACACGCGGCTTGTAATAGTACCCCTCCGTAAAACCGCGGCTGACGATTTTGCTCAGATTCGCGTAACCAGTATTATTTTCCGCCAGAAGCACCAGATGGTAATACCGGTCATCCCCGCCGGTAATCTCCCGGTCAAAACGGGAATTGGGCGCAACATAGACCTCACAGCCCAAAATCGGATTGATACCCTCTGCCCGCGCCGCACGGTAAAAATCGATCACACCGTACATTGCGCCATGGTCGGTAATCGCCGCAGCCGTCATGCCCAGCTCCTTGACTCGTTTTACATATTCTTTAATTTTATTGGAACCGTCCAGCAGACTGTACTCTGTATGGACGTGCAAATGCGTAAATGCCATATTTTTGTAATTTCCTATTCTTGTTCTCTCTGAGTTTCCTTTGCTGTCCCATCGGGCGCAGAGAAGTCGAAGGCAGGGCTTTCTGTCCCGTTTTCTGACTTTTTTGCCCGCTCTTTGTCACAGACCTCGTGTCGATGCTGCCTGTCCGGTCGGATGCTGCCGCATTGTTTTCACTGATGCTGTCTGCTTCCCGGTCAGATACAGCGCTGTTTTGACTGACTGCGTTTTGTCCGGACACATCACCGCTTTCATGAACCTTCTTTTTACACTGCCTTCTCCGCTGTCTGTCAGTACAAGTCTGTCGTTTTCCACTTTCCATGTCTCGTACCAGCTTCCTTCCGCGTCCGAAAGGTTGACATGAATCCTATCGTTTTCCCCGGATAAAATCTGTATTTTCCCGGAATCTGATCCAACCTGCCGCAGGATACTCTTTAACACTGCTTTGCCGTTTTTATACTGTAACAGCTCTTTTTCACGGATTTCTTCTAATCGATACTCTGTCAGTGTGCGCAGGCTGATGTCATAATATCCCGGCGCGGCTTCTGTCCCGGCAATCCATGCCATCAGATCGCCGTCATCGTCCAACTCAAAGTGCCCCATCTGTTTTAACAGGCGCACTGCTCCTTGCTCCTGCACGCCAAACAGCATGTCGCTGACGCCGGACACTTCGTAGCCACGATACAGCACAAAGGCGCTTCCCAGCTTTTCCAGCTCCTTAAAAGCAAAATTCTCTTCTTCCAAAACTGCGCCGTCCGCACCGACAAACCACAGGTCGCATACCGGCGCGCCGAACGCTCCGTCGTACCTGCCGATCGCCGCAAACGTTTCTTTTTTGCCATCCCCATCGTAATCCGCCGTCTCTGCAAAACACAGCGCATCGTCCGGGTACTCCTGTACCTCCAGAATCTGTGCAACCGCCTGACCGACCGTCGCGCGGGCTGTTTTCTGCACTTTATTCAACCGGTTTTTCGTAAATTCGTTTGGAATATCCTCCAGGCTCTCCAGCGCTTCTTCCTGCTCCAATCTCGACGGGAAGAAAAATCCATCCCCGCTGATCGTCTCCGATGCTTTGGTCAGCTTTCCCTGATCCAGGCTGCTGATACACCAGCTGTACTTCGCAACCGCATGATCGATTCCTTCTTTCTGTCCGACCGACTGCCCGGCTTCTCTGCAGCGATAGGCAATTTTGTCCTCTCCAATTGCATAAAACCAATAGGTATATTCTGTATTTTCATCCGTCTGCGTGTAGAACTGCTCTTCCAGCTTTTCTTTCCACGCCTGTGCCTCTTCATCCGAATCCTCTGCAGACACATACGCCAAATATTCCGACGCTGTCAGCTCCCGATACGAACGCTCTGCAAATCCGTCCGCTGTTCTTTCATAATAAACAGGAACCGTCTCTTCTGCACTGTCCCATTCCGAAACAAGCGGATCGTACACAGTCTTCTCCGCAGGATAAAACGTACAAACGCCGTCCTTTGTCGCTTCGATCGTCTCGGCATCCTCCAGAAGCTTTTCGCACTTTTGATCTTTTACCGTCCAGACAGCCGCCTGTTTTTTGCCGGAGACTTCCGTTTCCAGAATAACAAACGGATTCCCAATTCCCGTCACCTGCTGCAGTCCGGTCACGACGATTCCTTTTTCCAGAAGCCTTGCCGACTCGCCGTCATAATACCAGAGATCGCCGGAAATCCGCCCGCGCGCTGTCAACGGCGTGCTCTCAAACATCAGCAGAAAGCTTTCATTTGCATTGCTGCTGTCATACTTCGCCATGTTCTGCAGGCAAAGCGTCTTGTCACCGTACTCCTTCTGCGAAAGAACTGCTGTCAGCGCTGCGTTTTCTGCGCGGCTTAAGCGGTCGTGTCCCGCCAGCTTACCGGTAAACACATCCGATTTCTGCGCATATGCTTCATAAACGGAATCGGTCACTTCTGTCATCAGGGCCGGAATTTGAGGAGCTGTTGCTGCCGCAGATTCTGTAGCGGTGTCGGTCTGCGTTTCGCCGGTCGCAGGCATCTCGCTGTCTGCTGTTGCCGCGGTATCGCCGTGCTGCGCTTCTCCGCCGGTCGCTGTTATGCCGCCCTGTATCTCGTCATCGGTCGCAGCGGCGCTATCCTGCACCTTATCATCGGTCGCTGCAGCGGTGCCGGTTCCTGTACTGACATTCTGTGTTTCACCTGCTACAGACGTCTCGTCATCTGCTGTTGCCGCAGCATCGCTATCCTGCGCCATAGCGTCTGTTGTTTCCCCTTCCCAAAAGCTCTTTCCGGCTTGCTGCGCTCGCGCTGCATATTCACTGATATTCGGCGTACAGCCTGAAAACAGCATCGTTGCCGCCATCAGGCATGCTGCTGTCACCTGTTTTCTTTTCATAAATTAAATCCTTTCGTTTGCCATAGGCGGAAACCCACTACCTTCAGGTGGTGGGAGGAGCCTTGTGAATCTTTCGCCATTAACCCTGACTTTCAATATACTTTTGTATAGTCGCTGACGATACTTCTCCAATACTGCAAGCAAAGTATCCGTCTGACCAAAATATCCTTTTCTTCCAATACTGTTTAGACAGAAACGAACCATACTTTTGCCATAGGTAATATGTTGTTTCTTGTTTTACAATCTTAACAATGTCGCAAACCCTATCAGTCGTATCATAACTTATTAAGAAATGCATGTGGTCTTTGTCTGCTTCCATAGCGATTATTTCGTAGCCACGAGTATTAGCTATATCAAAAATCTTTTACTTAACATCGTCGGCAATAGAACCTTTTAGTAGTTTCTTACGATATTTAGTTAACAAGAACTATATGTACTTTTAGACTGTATTTTCGTCTGTTATGACGATTATATCTATTGTCCATAGCCTGCCTCTGATAATTATTGACACTCACTAACCATTATTATATACTATATCTAGTGAAATATCAATGAAGGGAGTACATCTATGGAACAGATGACTATAACAGCAAAAGTTCAAATAGTCGCTACTGATGCAGATAAAGTTTTGCTTGATGAAACTATGTCTGTTTATCGTGATGCCTGTAATTATGTTTCAGACTATGTATTCCAAACTCATGATTTAAAGCAGTTTTCACTGAATAAAGTTTTGTATTCTACTCTAAGAGAAAAATTTGGTCTGAAATCGCAAATGGCTCAGTCCGTTTTGAAAACGGTCATTGCAAGATATAGAACTATTCTCGAAAATCATAATAAATGGATACGACCAACCTTCAAGAAACCTCAGTATGATTTAGTTTTGGAACAGAGATTATTCTTTAACGCAAAACTGTTTTTCTGTGAATACGCTGAGTGGTCGTGTGAAACTTCCATATTTCGCTGAAGGTATGTCTAAATATTTTGACCACACAATCTATAGGTTTGGTACTGCTAATCTCACAAACAAACATGGTAAATATTATCTTCACATACCAGTAACTTATGATGTCGAAGAAAGTAATATTTCTGACATTTGTAATGTCGTAGGCATTGACAGAGGAATTAACTTCGTTGTTGCAACCTATGACAGTCATCACAAGTCTGGATTTGTTAGTGGTAAAGCTATTAAACAGAAACGTGCTAACTATTCCAAGCTTCGTAAAAAACTCCAAATGCGACATACGCCATCTTCAAGGCGAAGACTAAAAGCTATCGGTCAGCGAGAAAAAACCGTTGGATGCAGGATATTAACCATCAGGTATCTAAGGCACTCGTTGAAAATAACCCGAAGCACACTCTCTTTGTGCTGGAAGATTTGTCAGGCATTCGTAATGTTACAGAACGTGTTAAAACAAAAGACCGTTATATTTCTGTGTCGTGGTCGTTCTATGATTTAGAACAGAAACTAATTTACAAGGCAAAGCAGAATCAATCTTCTGTAATTAAGGTAGACCCTCGTTATACGAGTCAATGTTGTCCTGCTTGTGGGCATACGGAAAAGTCTAACCGTAACAAGAAAATACATTTGTTTACTTGTAAGAACTGCGGCTACAAGTCGAACGATGACCGGATCGGCGCAATGAATCTGTATCGCATGGGAATCAACTATCTATATGATAGCCAAGTACCTGATACAGTTGCGGCAGAGTAAACTTTGTTGCAAAGGGTGCTGTCAACCACCCTGCGATGTAACGCCACTTTAGATAGCGATATCTATTGGGGTTAAAGGTCGGAGGCGTAAGCTGTTAGTACGACTGGGCAGTTACAAGCCCATGACCTTTAGGTCGTGGGTAGTTGACTCGTATCGATCCCCTTATTTTTATGCAGGATTCCAAAATTCCTGCTCTGTTATGATTCCTGCTGATTTTTTACACCACCGGTTCCGATTCTGTTTCTCACTTTATTTTGTTGAGTTGAGTATACCATGCCCGTTTGGAAAATTCCATCCTTATCAGACTGGCATCTTCCGATAAATGTTTCGCCAGCCCATACCAGAACGCTTTGTCCCGCTCTGTAACACAAAAAATCCCACATCCACCGCCGAAGCAACATAACGCTGCCGCGGCAGGAACATGGGATTTTATTGTTATTTTGTTTAAGTGCCTGTCCCCGACAAAAGCATCTCAGGAAACCGAATCGACGGCTGGCATCTGCCAGCATCCATCATCCGTCTGTCAATGTCCTATCAATCAACCGATGTCGTCAACGTTGCGTGGTTAAAGCTCAACGTCGCTGTCCCGTCACCGTTATCTTTCCAGATTCCCTGAATGGTCGAAGGTCCTTCCGGAGGCATTTCCGAATTCTGGCACATCAGAAACGTTCCGTCTGTATACAGATCCAGCGTTCCATCCTCAAAAGAGAACGGTCTGCAGTCGCCTGCTACAATATAGCTGTACGCACAGCCCGCATTGGCAACCGTCGGTGTCGCTGTGAAGGTGAATTTTACGGATACGCCGGGTTCGTTCATCGCGCCTGCGTTTTCCAGATCAAAATTCTCGCAAACCTCCAGATAGCTGAAAGATGCTCTGGCAATTCCATCCGTGTAGTAATAATTCTCCGACATCACGTTTGTATCATCAAATGTTATGCCCTCCGCTACATCGGTCATATCCGATACGCTGTTTAAAAACATACTCGCTGTCGCTCTTGCTGACCGCAGTAATGTCATAGGTTGTTCCTTTCTTCAAATCGCCCGAAACCAGCGTATTATTGTCAGGGGACAGATCCTCCATCGTAATAACTGTCACATCATTTGCGTCTTCGGAATTGATAAAAGTTACTTCCACACGGTCCGGATAGCTCTGATAGGTATAGGTATCGATATTGGAAAGCTGTACCTCAACCGTATCATCAAACGTATTCCACAGGTAATCGATGACCGGCGCGTCCTGATTTCCGGAACAGGAGAAACTCGTCGATGCTGCCGCGGATACCGAGTGCTCATTGTCATTCATATCGGGAAACGCGAATACTTTTACAAGATATTCCCCGTATCCGTACTGTAATAAATCGTCCACATTTCCTTCATAGATTTCTCCGCCATTCCCGTCTGCTTTCAGCGCATCGCTGGAATACAGGAACGCATCTTCATCGTTTACAGCATCCGGTGCACAGAAATAAACCAGATAATAATCTGCGTTTTCCACTCCTGTAAACGAATAATTCCCGTTTTCATCCAGTGTAAAATCTGCCGGTGCATCCAGTTTTGCTTTGCCGGAGCTTTCTTCTCCATCGTTTTTTGTACGATTGGACACAAACCAAGTATTTAATGTGGAATTCACTTGAGAAAAGTAAGTATTCGTGTTATCTGCCACAGAGAGCTTGCACAGCCTGTGCAGACACAGAGGAGGGAAGCCATCATGACAACTCCGATTTTTTTCTTTTGCGCTCATGCCTCTTTCTCCTTTCTCATAAAGCAGGAAACAATCCCGATAATCGCCGTTGCAAAGCACAGTACGAGAATGGTAATAACCGGCAGCAGCGTGCCTCTCGATCCGTACATATCAATGCCATTTAAACGGTCTGCCCATACGGGATAGCTGTTTAAGAAAAAAAGCCCCATCCCCCAGGATACGCACATCACCTGCAGCAGATTCAGTACTTCCACAGCCTTCGCATGAAGCAGGACATATCCTGCTCCACACGCAACACTCAACACAAGACTGAACGCAACTGCAATATCCATATAATCATATACCAGCCCGTATATGCAGAAGATCACCAGAGTCACTGTGCCAATACCTGCACCGATCAAACTGAGCTTTTCACTCATACTTTTTCCCTTTCATACTTTTTCCTCCCTCTTTTTTACCGGTAAACCCATGGTTACAATCCCTGCAACCAGGCATCCGACAAATCCTGCCGCGCATACCGCATTAGCAATTAACAGTGCTTTCTGCCATCCCGGTACGATCGTTACAACAACGCTTCCGTTTGTCAGCCCGTTTACCGCAATACTTCTGCTGTCTACATACAGATCATTTTTCGCCGCACGTCTGAGCGCTCCGATTAGCGCCGTGTCTCCTTCATTGATCAGCTTTCCGATGGAAGAACCATACATTCCTGCATCCATGCAATAGTAATCCTGACCGGTTACAAGGAACTCTGCGAAATGATTCTTATATGCCAGAGAAGAATAACCATCCGATGTAACATGTCCTTTAAAGTTCCATTCTCCTCTCAGCACATCATTCAACAACGCTGAATCTGCATTATTGGGAACGCATCCGATTCGATTAAAGGCTGTCATAACAGACATTGCGCCGCCTTCTCGGAATGCACCTTCAAACGATCTCAAGTAAATCTCACGCAGTGCCTGCTTCATTGGTAAAAGTGGAAATACCATTTCTTCCGATTTCCTGATCATTCAACGCAAAGTGCTTGATGCAGTAGATAACGCCTACGTTCTGCATTGCCTCCGCTTCATAAGCGCCGACAAGGTATCCGTAGTTTCCGTCCTCTGCATAATACTGGTTATTTCTTCCGCCAAATGCAGTTCTGTGAATGTTTCCGCCGCCGTACCAGATTTCGTTCGCATCGCAGAAAACAGCTTCAATGCCCAACAGATGGCCTCTCTGTGTAAATCTCTCTGTATTCCATGTTCTGGATGTCGTAACCTCAGAAACCCAGATCAGCGCATCGGTTCCGGTGCAGGTCAGAGAACCAATACCGATATTGTCATCCGTCCGTTTCATTCCGGGCATTCCAACGCTGTTGATTGCTTCGTAACCATCATTATCGGAAAGCAGGGTCAGCATCTCTTCAATCGTCAGCTGGTCCAGAAAAGCGTTCCAGGTTTCTTCATCGTCATAGTCCGTATAGTACAGATCTGCAAAGGCGATGCCATTGTCTGCGCCGGTCGTATAGGTTTCCCCGGTATCATAATCTGCAGAATTATACCAGTTCGCCACCATATCCTTTAACATTTCTTCCGACATTTCCACAGAGATCATCGCCGGATAAGTGCCGTCCCAGTCATTTCTGGAAAGATATGTAAAGTCAATTCCATAGTAGTTCAGATCTGCAAAGTCAAACTGATTCGTCACTTCTGTTCCATTTTCTTCGGAATATCGGTAGCTGTCCGTATCGAGCTGTTCCTGGTTCCAGGTATAGGTCAGATCTGCATTACCGTCAGCATCCATTCCATCTGCCGCAGTATATCCTTTTGCTGCCAGAATATTGTTCAGTGCATCATGGGCGCTGTTGCCGACTGCCAGATAATAATCTCCTGCGCTCATAATATAGCCTTCTGCGCCGTAAGTGTCATAGCTGGCAAGGAAATATCTGTCCACAGACACGGTTACTTTTTCGCTTGCTCCAGGCTCCAACAGCTTTGTTTTCCCCATTCCGACAAACTGAACCGCCGCTTTTTCCACATGGTTTTCCTTTTCATAATCACCATATGGTGTCTGCGCATAGAACTCCACAACATCTCTTCCCGCAACATCTCCGGTATTGGTCACGGTCACTTCTGCCTCATAGGAATCGGTTTCCGCATTATATTTTACCTGATCCAGCTTCTGCTCAAAGGTTGTATAGGAAAGTCCGTCACCGAAAGTAAAGCTCACCTCATCCGCATAGTTCCATGCATTGCCAGTACTGGAGCCTTTCGTAGAATCTGCATTTCCTGCTTTTAATACCGTATCCTCATAACGGGTTTCATAATATTTGTACCCGACATAAATACCTTCCGCATACACAATCCAGTTGTTTTCCGAACCGTCTGTGCCAAAATCGACGTCATTGTTTTCTACCCAGTCCAGATTTGCCCAGGTCTGTGTATTTTCTCCTGCAAAAACAGTTGCCGGTGCGGACAGAGAGAGATTGGAAGCATAGGTATCTACCAAACGTCCCGAAGGATTTGCTGCGCCTGTCAGCACATTTACAATACCGGTATAACCTACTGCGCCCGGTCTGCCGACTACCAGACACGCGTCTACGTCATACTCATCGAGCCAGCCAAGCTCCATCGCCTGCTCAGAATTGACCAATACGATTATGCTGCCAAATACACCCGCTTCCTTCTGCTGCTTTAAGTAAGACATCAGATCTTCTTCCTGACTGCTAAGCGCCAGATAATTTCTGCCTTCCTCTGTTTTCATTGCAGCGTCCGTGCTCTCTCCGCCGGCTCTGGATAAAACAACAATTGCCGCATCGTTACAGCGGTTCTGCCAGCTGCTTTCGTTCGCTTTTACGGATGCGATATCTCCCTCTACAATGGTTGTCCCGCTCGTCGTTCCAAGCTCCGCATATACCTGCTCGCCCAGCACTGCGTTGACCTGATCGGTTCCCAGCGCTTCCTGAAGCGCAGACGTGAGCGTTGCAGGCACAATTGCATCAAACGGGCTTTTGGAAGAAGTCCCTACGGAATGGAATGCACCGTTACCGAACAAAGTTACTCCTGCATCTTTGGAAAGCGGCAACACGTTGTTGTGATTGGTCAGAAGCACCGTTCCTTCTTCCGCCTGCGTGATATTTTCCGAAGCCACATCCAGCTCCAGAAGCATCGCCATCTGGTTATTGCTGCTGTCTGTTCCATATTCATTATCATAGGCAGCTTCTACAACACCGTTCGCGTTATCCGGCTGAATAATTTTCGTTGTATTGATATTCAGATAGGAATTGATAATTCCGGAATAAGTAAATGTCAGTGTGGTCGCAGTTGTACAAAGCATCGTTCCCAGTGCTGTCACAGCCGCCAGTCCACGTAAAATTGCTGTATTGCGTTTCATAAGTTTCCTCCCTCTTCTTTTTCCGTATCGTTCTTTTTCTTCTTCATTCCTTTCTCCTTTGCTGTCCTCTCTTTCTTTTTCTCCGGCATTTACCCAGAATTTCATCGCCGGATAGCTGATCACAACCTGCACAAGGATATTCAGTATATTAGCGAGCGTCGGAATAATCGTTTCCGAAATGCCAAGCCCCGCAAACCACCTCTGGCTGTAAGCCGGAAGCGCTGTCGAAACAATCACCAGAACGACTGCCAGAATTGCATATTTCCATACTGCTTTTCCAAATGCCGCATCCGAATGAAAAACCAGGTTTTTCTGTACAAAAAAATAAAATTACCGTTTGCGCCGCTGCCGTTGCCACTAAAAAGCTTAAAAATCCACAAAGCATCCTGCTTTCCTTTGTTGTGTAGTCAAACACAAACACCTGAAATGGGATTTCCCGAAAGCGTCGAAACCCAACCTCTGTACAGACCCACATCACTGCAAAATTCGTAATTGTCGCACAGTTTGACAGGATATTGAAGATGACAAATTCGTAGATATCCGGGTGTTTTTCTTTCCACTCTTTCAGCTCCTTCATAGTTCACCCTCTTCCCCGCCTGTTTTTTTCCTGCTGTGCAAGAATCGCTGCATAAGCTTTATTGGCCTTCAATTCTCAAAGAAACCGGAGATTACTGTTACAAGGCCCTTTCCTGTCTTTCCGTTTACCGCCAGAAGAAGTCCGTCCACCATTTTGGCGGACACCATTCCTCCTGTCATTTTGGCAATCGCACGGAACGGCATATTATATTGAAATAGTGTATTTAAGTCTGGCGTCTGCCCGTTTTCTTCCGCCTTTTCTATTTTATTTTTCAGCATTTTTTGCAATATACCTTGCGACTGGATTTTTCGCATATCGCATATCCGACAGCGGATCATTTGCTTGCAGAACCTTATATCCATTCCAAACCGGATTTCCGGTATTTTCTCCCATCCCAGACATTTTGCATGCCTGCATCCTTGTCTTCCAGATCTGTGTTTTACTCCCCCGGGACTTCCAGAATGTGCTGCCCGTCTTTTTTTTGTAATCCAGTTTGGAAAATCTCTCCTGCCAGATGGATATCCTGACTGCTGCTGCCGACGAAAATCCGATACGTTCCCGCTTCCTCTACCCACATTCCGGCTTCTTCATCAAACACCCGAAACGTTTTGTCATCGAATAAAATGCAGACTTCCTTTTCTTCTCCTGCTTCCAGATAAACTTTTGCAAATCCCTTTGAGCTCTTTCTCCGGACGTTCGATTTTTTGTCCGGAAGCGCCACATACATCTGTACGATTTCGCTTCCGGCAATCTCTCCCACATTTTTTAACCGCAGGCGAATTCCGTTTTCTTCCACTTCCAGACCGCTGTACGTAAAGGTCGTATAGGAAAGTCCAAATCAAAGGGGAAGGATACCGGAATCTGTTCTTTTTCAAAATAGCGATATCCCACATAGATTCCTTCCCCATATGGCAAAGTTCTTTCCTTCGCAGGATAAACAAAAGCGGACGGCGTATCGTCATAATGACAAATCCAGGATTCCGTCAGCTTTCCTCCTGGGTTAACTTTCCCGGTCAGTACATTCAAAACAGCTCCAGCTCCAGCTTCGCCGGACAATCCAGTATGCAAAATTGCCCGACAGTCTATTTTCCATCCGATGTCGACAACGCTTCCCGTGCTGAGTACAGCGACGATTGCCGGATTTTTTTCTGTAAGCTTCTGTAAAAGAGAAATCTGGTTCTGCGGTATTTCAAAATTTTTCCGGTCAAGTCCTTCGGATTCCTCCGTTTCTCCAAGTCCCAGAAAATACAGGATCACCTCCGCTTTGGATGCGAGTTCCAAAGCCTGCGCTTCCAGATTGTAATCCGCTTTTCCATCCCGTCTGTAACCTCTTTCCATCCCGACTACCATAAGGTCTGTATCGGATATTTTTTCTACTACATTTTCTACACTGATCGCATTGACACTGGATGACCCGACTCCCTGATATCTCGGCTCAAAAGCGAAATCCCCGATCACCGCAACCCTTGTTCCAGCAGTCAATGGAAGTATCTCTGCTTCATTTTTCAGCAAAACCATGCTTTCTTCTGCCGCCTTTTGCGCGAGCCTGTGATGGCTTCGATGCAGTTCTTCTTTCTGCTTTTCCAGCTCTTTTTTTCTTTTCTCGGGACTGTTTGGGTAAGCTCAGCGCCGCCTGCAGCAACTCATCAACGCGTTCATCCACCTCTTTTTTCTGTAATCTTTCCATCCTTTATTGCTGCCAAAAGTTGTCTTGCGCAGTCAAATCCGCAGCCCGGCATCTGAAGATTGGAGCCGTTTCGATTCCTTTTTGTAAAATCATTGCCGCCGCCCCAGTCGGTGACGACAAATCCCTGAAATCCCCATTCCTGCCGCAGAATCTGTTTCATCAGAAACCTGTTTTCATTCGCATACTCCCCGTTCACTTCATTGTAAGAGGACATAACCGCTCCCGGCTTTCCTTCTTTTACGGCGATTTCAAAGCCCGTCAGATACATTTCCCGGAGCGTCCGCTCATCCAGCATAGCATTTACTGCCATCCGCCTTGTTTTTCCTGGCTGTTTACTGCAAAATGCTTTGCGCAAGCGCTGACTCCTTCCCTCTGGATTCCTCTTATCATAGCTGCCGCCATTTTCCCGGACAAATACGGATCTTCTGAAAAATATTCAAAATTTCTGCCGCAAAGCGGATTTCTCTTTAAATTCAGCCCCGGTGCCAGCAATACGGCGACATCTTCCAATGCCGCCTCCTGCCCCAGCGCGCTTCCAACCTTTTCTTCCAACGCTTCGTCCCAACTGTTTGCCAGCGTGGACGAGGATGGAAAACAGGTGGCTGGCGTCGATGGATTCAAACCGAGATGGTCTCCGTTTCCATATTGTCTGCGGACTCCACTCGGCCCATCTGCAAAGGTAATACTTTCAATTCCGAGATGTTTATAGTCTCTGGAACACCACTCATTCTTTCCTGTCAGAAATGCGGCTTTCTCTTCCAAAGTCATTTTCTCTATCAGCTCCTGATGCCGCACTTTTTCACCCACCTCCTTTTTTTCTTTTTTTAGACGCCTTTTGTGATTCTCATTATAACCAAAAAACCAGAGGGAATATCCCTCTGGCACGAATGGTTCCAAATCTGTCACAAACTGCTTTCTATTTCTTCTTTCGGAATCAAAATCCTTATGAAAAAGAAATGATCTTTTACACCGAACTGCATCGTTCCTCCATATTTTTTTAGCCGCATAGCTAATGCTCTTAATCCCAAATCCATGATTTCCCGCATCCCGTTTTGTCGTCATCGGAAATCCATTTTTAATTTTTATCTCCGTATCGCAATAATTTCTGACCTCTGCATACACAAACTGCTTTCGCGAAGAAATTTCCATATGGATAATTTTTTTCTCCGGATCGGAGATCATGGAAACATACTCACTCGCATTGTCCAGCGCATTTCCAAAAATCGTACAGATGTCTGTCACATGAATAAACTTCAACAATTCTCCGTCCGCGACGCAGGTAAATGCAATCCCGGCATTACGGATCAGCGGCATCTTTCCGTCCAGCACACCGTCCAGTACCTGATTACCCGTCTGGCGTTCCGGCTGATAGGCTGCCAGCTCGTCTTCCATCTGATCAATCCATTTCGACCGCTTTTCCGGGTCCTGTTCTGCCCGCAGTCCCGCAATCTGATGTTTTAAATCGTGATATTTCATATTAATCAGGTCTGTCACTTCCTGATAATTCCGGTAGCTGTCATACTGGGCGGTCAGTATACTCTGAATCTTGGACAGCTCCTTTTCTGCGCCGACTTCATGCCGTAGGCTCTGATAGGCATACAGGATTGCAAGCCCTCCAAAATCCACCAGCGTCCGGATCGTAAAAATATCCGTTGCAATGGATCCGCTGAACGGCGTATTGCGATAGACGAAGCTTAAATTGCTCAGCATGAACGCACTCAATACAATCAACAGCGTACTGTACAGCTCCTTCACGCTGATTTCCAGCTCAATCTCATCCCGTTTCATCCGGGATTCTATGATCCAGAGTATCATTGTAACTGCTCCATACACAATCGCCAGCGTCAGAATGCTTAAAACTCCTTTTTTCAGTCCTTCCCCTGTAAGCAAAATATTCCAGCTGCCATTCCAGGGAAGCCATAAATTCTGCCGTCAGAAACGCTTTCATGCAGCAGTATGCTACCATTTTCCAGGTAGCCTCTATGACCATCCATAAAAACAGAAACATCATTCCAATTGCAATGATCATACAGGGAATCCAAAACAGCGTCGAGACGTTTCCGGTAAGCATCAGCCATCCCGTCTGTAAAACCAGCATTCCCGCCGCAATTCCTGCAAAGCAGCTCTTTTTTTTATTTTTCTTCTGTAAAAATAACAAAACAACATACAGGATATCCATTCCGCAATCGCCGTATAATAGCGTGGAATATCCTCATAAGTGCCTGTCAGCAATTCTGCCATCTTCAATGTTCCCCCATGTACTGTGCCAATGCTGTCATAAAATCGTTCTTCCTTGCTCGGCTGATCAACAACGCCTCTCCCTGAATCGTGCAGCATCCATCCTTTACACCTTCTACATATTCCAGGTTGACAAGATACCCCTTATTGCTGCGAAAGAATCCGAGCGGTTCAAATTTTTCCCGCCGCGTCCTGCATCTTTGCCCGCTCTTTCAGGGTTCCGTTCGACGTATGATAAATCAGGTTATGTCCTTCGCTTTCAATATAATAAACATCCCCTGCATCGATCCGCACAACGCCGTCCGGGGTATTAACCTTTACCGGTTTTCCTGTTTTCTGCGGAATTCTGCTAATCGCCCGTTCCAGCTTCCTTGCAAAGGAAAAATACGTTACCGGCTTCAGCACATAATCCATCGCGTCCACCTCATATCCCCGGATCGCATAATTGGTCATATTGGTGATAAACATGATGACGACCTTCGTATCGAACTTGCGGATTTCTTCCGCCGCTGTCATCCCGTCCATAAACTGCATCTGAATATCCATCAGAATGATGTCGTACTCTCCGGTATATTTTTCTACGATTTCATCTCCATCCGTAAACCGTATTACCCGAAAGCGTTTGCCGGATTCCTGTTGATACTGTTCAATATATTCAGTCAGCTGCTTTGCATAAGCTTCCTCGTCTTCCACAATGGCAATGGTAATCATTTATCAAAACCTCCACCTGATCTTTGGCATCACCTATTTGTTTCATTTATTATAGCAATAAACAAAAATCCTGCAAAGTGGAATTCTTCTGTGTCTCCGTGGGCGAAAAAATCCCACATCCACCACCGAAGCAACAACATAACGCTGCCGCGGCAGGAACATGGGATTTTATAATGTACCTTATTTTACAAAAGGGTGGATCTTACAGATACTTCTTCAGATCTTCTGCCTTATCCAGCTTCTCCCAGGGCAGATCCAGATCGTTGCGGCCGAAGTGACCGTATGCAGCGGTCTGCTTGTAGATCGGACGACGCAGGTTCAGCATCTTGATGATGCCTGCCGGACGCAGGTCGAAGTTCTCACGGATGATGATCTCAACCAGCTTCTCATCGGAAACCTTGCCGGTGCCGAAGGTGTCTGCCATGATAGAGGTAGGCTGTGCTACGCCGATTGCGTAAGACAGCTGGATTTCGCACTTGTCAGCCAGTCCTGCTGCAACAATGTTCTTTGCAACATAACGTGCTGCGTAAGCTGCGCTTCTGTCAACCTTGGTGCAGTCCTTACCGGAGAAAGCGCCGCCGCCGTGACGTGCATATCCGCCGTAGGTGTCTACGATGATCTTACGGCCGGTCAAACCAGCGTCACCGTGAGGTCCGCCGATTACGAAACGTCCGGTCGGGTTGATGAAGAACTTGGTGTTCTCATCGATCAGCTCTGCAGGCAGAATCGGATCAAATACATATTTTTTGACATCCTCATGGATCCGTTCCTGCGATACGTCCGGGTCATGCTGTGTGGATAATACAACTGCTTCCAGACGAACCGGCTTGTCGTTTTCATCATATTCTACAGAAACCTGGCTCTTGCCGTCGGGTCTTAAATAGGTCAGTGTGCCGTCTTTTCTTACTTTGGTCAGCTGCTGTGCCAGCTTGTGAGCCAGAGAAATCGGGTAAGGCATATATTCCTCTGTCTCGTTGGTTGCATAGCCGAACATCATACCCTGGTCGCCAGCGCCGATTGCTTCCAGCTCTTCCTCAGACATCTGGTTTTCTTTTGCTTCCAGAGCCTTGTCAACGCCCATTGCGATATCGGAGGACTGCTCGTCGATCGAAACCATAACGGCACAGGTGTTGCCGTCAAAGCCATACTCAGACTTGTCATAGCCGATCTCCTTAACCGTCTCACGAACGATCTTCGGGATATCTACATATGCGTTGGTGGTGATCTCGCCGGTTACCAGTACGAAACCGGTACAGCTTGCTGTCTCGCAGGCTACACGGCTCATCGGGTCTTTTTTCCATCAGTGCGTCCAGAATTGCGTCGGAAATGGCATCGCACATTTTGTCGGGATGTCCTTCTGTTACAGACTCAAGAAGTAAATAAACGTTTTTCCATCTGTTCCTCCTTAGATGTTTGCTGTGAAAAATAGGATCCTGCTCTACAGGATTCTTTTCTGTAGAGCATTTTTGTATTGGAAACAAAGCTTCCTGTACAAAAAAGAATGTGCCCTGGCACATTCTCGCGCCGAGGCGCGGTTGCTTTAGCAACCATCTACCCTTGCGCCGAGTGCGCATCCTCGCGGAGCGCTTTTTATTTCATAGGACGCATTTTCCTATGAAACAAAAAAGATCCGCTAAAAAGCGGATCCGATAGTTTGATAATCAAATCCTCTTATTGTTCGATTGCTTCCGTCCCGGAAATGGGACTTCTACTCGCTCAGGCTGGCACCTTCCGAAAAAACGGGGTTGCCGTGGCTTCACAGATCCTATGTATCTCCACCACTCTGAATAAGAGAAGGCACAATATTGAATTTTCTTATCAGGTACTCATTTAAAATACTATAGCGCCCTGTATTTGTCAACAGGAACAATTTATGAAAAGTGTCTCAGCCAATCTTTAAGCGGAATTTCTGCAATTCCCGTTCGGATTCCACCTTTTTTTCGATCTGGGCGCCGAGGCTCTGCAGTTTTGCTGGAAAATCCTCATATCCGCGTTCGATATAACGGATATCGTCAATGACAGACATTCCTTCCGCTGCCAGCGCTGCGATAACAAGCGCTGCTCCGGCACGCAGATCCGGCGCATTGATGCTCGCTCCGGTATATCGGGAAACGCCGTCGATGATCGCAGTATTCCCTTCCACCTTAATGCTTGCGCCCATGCGGATCAGCTCGTCCACATAGCGGAAACGATTTTCAAAAATACTCTCTGTTACAATGCTCGTGCCACAGCACAGACCCAGCGTCACCGCGATCTGGGGCTGCATATCCGTCGGAAAGCCCGGATACGGCAGAGTCTTTACCTGTGTATGTTTGAGCGGTCTGGAAGCCACTACCCGGACAGCATCATCCGACTCTGTCACTTCACACAGCCGATTTCCGACAGCTTTGCAGAAATGGATTCCAGATGCTTCGGAATCACGTTTTTGACCGTTACATCGCCGTGCGTCGCAGCGGCAGCAAACATAAACGTGCCGGCTTCGATCTGATCCGGGATGATCGGATATTCCGTCTTATGCAGTCGCTCTACACCGCGGATACGGATTACATCCGTTCCTGCTCCCTTAATATTAGCTCCCATGCTGTTTAAAAAGTTCGCCAAATCCACAACATGAGGTTCTTTTTTGCAGCATTTTCTATCGTTGTTCTGCCCTCTGCCAGCGCTGCAGCCATCATGATATTGATTGTCGCTCCGACACTGACAACGTCCAGATAAATGTGCGCACCGCACAGATGGGACGCTTCCGCCGTAATCATGCCATGCGCAATCTCAACCGTCGCGCCCAGTGCCTTGAACCCTTTAATATGCTGGTCGATTGCACGGCAGCCGATATCGCAGCCGCCCGGCAGTACAACTGTAGCCTTTTTATATATTTTCCAAGAAGGGCTCCCAAAAAAAGTAATAGGATGCCCTGATTTTCTTGACAGAATCACCATTAACCGTTAAGTCATGAATCAGAGAACCGTTAATTTTAACGGTGTGACGGTCAATCCGCTCCACATGAGTGCCAATCCCCGCCATCGCGTCCAAAAGGATGTTCGTATCCCGTACATCCGGCATATTTTCGATCAGTACGGTCTCATCCGTCATCAGGGAAGCAGCCAAAATCGGCAGCGCCGCGTTTTTGCGCCCCCGATTTCAACCTCGCCGACCAGCGGATTTCCGCCATTGATTGCATACTGTTCCATATTTCCTCTTATTTCTGCTGCACAGGCAGCCTGTCCATCGCATCAATTTCCTCTTTCAGCGCCTGAAAAAAGAAATCCCTGAATTTTATTTTCGAATCTGTTTTGCTGCGCATGCAGCCTCTGCATGCAGCATCTATTTATTATAATCTTCTTCTGTTTTTCGTCGTTTATGCACGTCAAAAAACGGCAAAAAAAATCCTTTACCGTCCTTGTGGTTATAGCATATTCCACTTCATTTGTAAACTAAAACTTTCAGTTCAGGTAATTCAGCGGGTTCACTGCCTGTCCGTTAATCCGGATTTCAAAATGCAGGTGCGGTCCGGTGCTTCGGCCCGTGTTTCCGCTCAGGGCAATTTTCTGCCCCTGGCTGACCTTCTGTCCGACGCTGACCAAAACCTTGCTCAAGTGTCCATAGCGGGTTTCTCTGCCATCCGCATGCTGGATGTAAACGACGTAGCCATAGCCGCTGCCCCAGCCTGCCCTTGTAACCGTACCGCCACTGGATGCCATGACCGCCGTACCGATGGGGGGTTGCCCAGTCAATTCCCTTATGATTCGTGGACGCTCCCTTCTTGGGTGCTTTTCTGCCGCCAAAGCCAGAGGAAAGCCGTCCGCCGGAAATCGGCTTGATATAGGTCGGTGGAACCTTAGTTCCGCGCTCCACGATCTTCGGAATAGCCTTTCTACGATAACCTCTTCCTTCAAAATCTCCTGTGATTCCACAGCATCATTTCGATAAGTCACAAGTGCCGCTGCTTTTCGGAAGCCTGCAGAGGGCTGCTGACGCAGCTCTGTCTTTGTCGTATACCATTCGTCATTGTCGATATATACCACATCTGCTTCGTAGGTATCTTCCATATAAATCTGTTCCGTATGCACAACAGAAAGCTCCGGCTCCGGTACGGTGATGATCAGCTCATCACCGGTGCGGATGACAGAATTTTCATTGTCCAAGGTTGGATTGATCGCAACCAGATTTGCAATCGTCAAACCGTTATCCTCTGCGATCTGGGAAAGCGTATCTCCCGCCTTTTTCACTTCATAAATCTGCTCTTTCTGCTGATCCGCCGTCACCTCGGAAATCGCGGTTTCCAGCGGCGTGATCTCGTTTCCCATCAAATAGGCATCCACGATCTCGACCGTATCACCGAAATCAACGGAAACCGTGCCGTATTCCATCTGGGAGAAAAATCCACCGTTCCCTGATCCGGCTCAATCTCTTCAAACAGCTCGTCAAAAAGCGTTCCGCCCCGGCACCTTCCCCCGCTGCGTGCTGCAGCTGTCCGGTGCTGTCGTCTTTTTTTGGAAACCGAAGTCGTCAGGACGTTCAGCTGTCTGTCCGGGTCAATCACAATATCTGCACGATAGGCATGTTCTGTATCGTACCGGTCAAGTGCAGCCTGTAAAAGTGCCCGAACGTCACTGCTGCTGCCCAGGTTTACCGTATATTCGTTGATTTTTACCGTATAAGCATGCTGCAGCGTTGTGGAAATGCTGCTTTTTTAAAACATCATAAATCGCTTTATATAAGTTGTGCCGGCTGTCTGTATTTCCAAAAAGCAGCTCCTGCCCCTCGGAAGTGATTTCAACCGGGATATATACCATCGTACACCTTCTGTTTCTGTGATTTCGCGGCGCGCCTCGGCAACAAGCCTTTCTACCTCCTCCGGGTCACTGCTGTTGCCAATTTTTCCGTTCCGTTGATGCTGACTTTATAAAAATTATCGCCTGTTTTCTGAAATCGTGGAAAAGACGGCACACCAAAAAAGAGTACCAGCAATGTGATTCCCGTCGTCGCAAACCAGGTCTTTTTGATCAGTCCTCTATATTTCTTCAATCTGTTCATCTTTTTTTTCTTTTTTCTTTTTTGGCTACGCTGTAGCCGAACGTCCCAATTGCTTCCCCAAGTCCGTAATATGTGCCGTGGGAGTACACGATCGGGTCCGCTTTTTCCAGATGAAACCGTCCCGTTTCATCCATCCACTTCTCGTCCACACTGACCGAAACGACCTCCGCCACAAACATCGTGTGGCTGCCGAGCTCTATCTTCTGCGTCACGCGGCATTCCAGGCTGACCGGGCTTTCCGCGATCTGCGGTACCGACACTTTCTGTCCCGGCCACGGTGTCAGATTCATTTCTGCAAATTTGTCCACGTCCCGACCGCTTCTGACGCCGCAGAAATCTGCACCTGCTTTCGTCAATTCTTTCGTCGTCAGGTTAATGACAAATTCTCCTGTCTCTTCAATACAATGATAGGAATATCTTTCCGGGCGCACCGAAATCGACACCATCGGCGGATTGGAACAGACCGTACCTGTCCATGCAACGGTGAAAATATTCGGCTTTCCGTCTTTGTCCGCAACCGAAACCATGACCGCCGGAAGCGGGTAAAGCATATTGCCCGGCCGCCAGTTTACGCGGCCCATTAAAACAGCCCTGCAATCTGCGCCGCTGCCAGAACAATATTCGCCAGCGCGGTCACGAGGGTAATAATCATCAGAGGTCTGAGTCCTCTGCCCTGCTTCTGCAAATGCTCATTGCGGCGGACAAGTTCGTCATTCTGTGCCGCTATCGCTTCGGTCTGCTTCTTTACTTCATCTACGACAACCGCCTGTACGTTGCGGTATACCTTTACGTTTTCCTTATGGGTAAAATCATCGGACTGCTTTAAGAGCTGCTTGATCTCATCCATATGCTCCAGGATCGCCTGTTCAATCTGACTGACCTGCTCTGCAGTTTCCTGATTTTTCTGCTGTGCTTCGTCGAGGCGCAGCAGTCCTTCTTTTGTATAGTTCTGCAGTCTAACCATACATTCCTGTGCGGTGCGGTTAATGCTGTCCTGGCTTCCCTCTGCCATCCGGCTTAAATTGCTCGTGCCGGTTTCGATAATTTTACGCAGTCCGCCGGCGCTCTCCGTCGTCACACGCTGGATTCCTTCAATGCTCTGCTCCGCCAGATTCTGCATTCCGGCAGCGCTCTGATCCGTATATTTCTGAATCACATCCAGAGCTTCCACATTTTTTCGTGTAACCTGACGGATCTCATTTAAGTAATTTTCGTATTCTACAAGCGATTCTCTCAAACGCTTTGCTTCCAAATCCTGCATGTATTTTCCTCTCTGTCTGTTCCGTTCCCAATCCTGTGTCCCGGGGCAAAGTATCCTTTCCCCCAAAATCGCATCTTTTACAACAGTGTATACTCTATTTTATTGTATCATTATTACCATTTTGAAACAAGATCAAAACGGAGGTTCTTCCAGTGCTTTTTGTTTTATTGCTACTGTTCACACGCGCCATTCGCAATACAATAGAATGTACGCTCCGCGAACATTCTATTGTCATGAACCGCGTCTTCGACGCTCTCCGCTGCTTCGCAGCTCATTTTTGCTCATAAAGTGGCGCTCCCTTCGTACCTTTTTTTGCAAGCAGATTTTCATGCAAGCATGAAATCTGCTTGCAAAAAAGGTACGAGTGAACTGTAATGTTTTATTTATTTTGCACTGTTTTTCTTTTTATGCCTTTCGAGTTTTTTGTGCTAATTAACTACATATTAACATTGTGTTCATAATTTGTTCATATTTAATTGCTATACTGAGTTTGTCGTTAAGGAACAGAACTTAACGATCTACCAAAGGAAACACAGATAATTTTTTTTTCATAATAGCCCAGGTGCCGGGAGGCCCTGGGCACTCCTCATTTTTAGGGGGAAATTTTCCCGTTTTATGTCTTGCAGGATTCTCGCCTGCGGCGGGTCGCGTAAGCGACACTCTTCCGCTCCGCCGCAGTGCGATCCTCGCGGAGCGTTTTTTATTGGCTAGAAACGCAGTTTCTAGCCAATAAAAAGCAGCCCGATCGCATCCGCGTCCGAACTGCCTCAATACCCTAAAGGTTTTTTTCGAAAACAATAGAATGCACGCTCTGCGAGCATTCTATTGTCATGAATAAAGCGAACCCTGACAGGATCGGTCAGCCGTCAGGCTCCATCCGTGTCTTCCTTGCTTAATGCCTTAATCTCTTCGTTCAGCTCCTGCATCCGGTTATCAAGTGCAGATACCATGCCTGCACATTCGATCAACTCTCGCTTGACATGCTCCGGCGCATTGCCCTCGAATTTGTAATTGATCTTGTGCTCCAGGCTCGCCCAGAAATCCATCGCTACCGTACGGATCTGAATCTCCACCTTTACATCAACAGTGCGGTCAGACAAAAATACCGGAACGGTCACGAGCATATGATAGCTCTTATAGCCGCTCGCTTTCGGCAGGCGAATGTAATCCTTGACTGCGATGACATGAATATCATTCTGCAGTCGAATCATCTCCGCGATTCTGTAAATATCCGATGTAAAAGAACAAATTACACGGATTCCCGCAATATCATTGACATACTTCACCATATTTTCGATCGTGGATTCATATCCATGCCTGCGTAGCTTCTTTACGATACTCTCCGAAGTCTTAATTCTGGATTTAATATGTTCGATCGGATTATATTGATGAACGTGCTGAAATTCGTCGTTTAAAATTTCCAGCTTCGTATTAATCTGTTTCAGGGCGGCATTATAAACCAATATCACTTCCTGCCACGTTTCGATCTGGCTTTCTGCATCCAATAAAAGTTCCATACCTTCGGCCTCTCTTTTCTTGATAATTTTATTATAGCATACCCGATGCGGAAACAGACGGATTTCATTAAAATTTTAGATATTCCGCCCAATCTTCCTCCGGTTTTTCACTACACAAATATATTTATGCACTTCCTCCGGGATTTATGCTATACTGACGTAAACAGCTTTCACATCAAAGGAGATTTTTCATGTTCCGTTTATGGGCGCGCACATTTCAAAATAACCACATGTTAAACGATACCGTCATCTGCGACGACCGCGAAGAAACCAGAACCCATAAGGTTTTCGACGCGCTGCAGGAGGTCTGCATGCAGTTCGACCTCGGCAAACCAATCTGGCTCGACAGCAATATCAATGATTTCCGCCGCCATGCCAAAACACGCTTCCGCCAGGATTCTTTTTGTTGAGGAAATTGACTTCGATTACCTGGAAATCCAGGTGATTGAAGAAGATTGAAAGCTGCATCATTTTTGAAACCTGCGACTTATTCAGGTGTCTTGGATGATCAACCAGTCAGGCATCAAGGTCGGGGGACTTTTGCCCGACATCTTAAATATCATATAGTATAGAAACTCAAGGAAACGAGAACCGTACGGCATTTGCTAATGCGGTCTGCTCGTTTCTTTTTTTTTATGTCACAGTTCACTCGTATCCTTCTGGGTTCAGATTCCGTGCTTGCACGAAAATCTGAACTCAGAAGGGTACGAAAGAGCGCCATTTTATGAGCAAAAAAGAGCTGCAAAGCAGCGGAAAGCATCGAAGATGCGCTTTTGCGAATGGTGCGTGTGAACGGTAACTTTTTTTCTATCATCTCTTCTTGACATTTTGTCACTTTTCATGTAGTATCTGCATATATTACATGTAGTTTTAAATACTACGTATAATATTTTGTAATGCCACATCGCTTGTTAAACGAACATTCTGCTATCCCTGACCCAGAATGCCCGCAAAATACGCATTCCATTGTATCCAAATGTAAGGAGGAGGTACTACTATGAACATAACCATTCGGGAACCCGGAAGCGCACTCACCCACTTTTATCGCCATGCTGCTCGCTCTCTGCGCAGCAGTCCCACCACTGTTAGTCCGCGCAGCTGTCCACTCCGGTGTAAAAAGTCTCACTGCAATGACAGTTTTTATGATCAGCATGGTTTTATTGTATGCCGCCAGCACGATATACCATTCTGTCAACTGCTCCGGGCGCATTCTGCGTATCTTTCGGAAAATGGATCATATGATGATTTTCATCCTGATCGCAGGGACCTATACGCCGGTATGCCTGCTGACCCTGCCAAAGCCCTCCGGTCTGATGCTGCTTGCCGCAGTCTGGGGAATCGCGCTGGTCGGAATTTTTATCAAAGGCTTCTGGATCACCTGTCCAAAATGGTTTTCCTCTGTTTTGTATATCGCAATGGGCTGGAGCTGCCTGTCCGTTCTGGGACAGCTGTTTTCCCTGCTTCCGCTTCACGCCTTTTTATGGCTGCTCGCCGGCGGACTGATCTATACTGCAGGCGGCATTATCTACGCGCTCAGGCTGCCGCTGTTTGACGCACGGCATCCGATGTTCGGCTTACACGAAAATTTTTCATTTGTTCGTCATGGCCGGCAGCCTGTGTCATTTTGTGTTTATGTTCTGCTATCTTGCGTAAAAATCTCCATTCCGCAGGCGCCTTACACCGAAGGAACCTCGTACGATCAATAGCTGTTTTGTGACGCCTGCGGCACGGACTGTGTATACAAAGCCGGCTGCTCTGCAGACACCAGATTTCCATCTGCATCTGACATTTTTCTTACTCCGTACCTGCTTCGCTCCGCCACCATTGCACCAGCCCCGCCTGACATCAGTGCCGCCGCTGTCATCCCTGTCCCCATCGCAGCTGGCGGTGCTCCCCCAGACGGGATGTCTGGATAAACTGCAGCGCTGCTGCCGTGCGCCCTGCCTGTGCAAGCTCCCGCGACACCGAATACAACATCAGAAACGTCATATACTGGCGCGCAGTCAGCTTTTCTCCCATCAGATTTACAAGGCCGTTTACCTCCTGCACAGAAAGGCTGACCGCTTCAAATGTTCCTGCCGGAAGTCCCGCCAGCTCCATAATCTGATGCAGCTGTTCCAGCCATTCACTGGAAATCCGCCCTTTTTCATGGATATAAGCAGGGCGCTCCGGATTGCGAAATTTCTGGAACAGCCATCCCATCTTTTCGGATTCGACAAGCGAGGTGGGATTCGTACCAACGCCCACAGAACGGATTTCTGTACCGCATGCATCCACTGGTTCAGCTCCCGATACCTTTGCAGATTGCTTCGCAGCGATACCATTTGTTCGCAGGCTCTCCTGTGTGAACTGCTGCAGCTTCATAAATCCCACGCAGAGCCGGTCGCGCTCTTCCAGTTCTTTTTTCAGAAGCTGTGCCATCAATAAAAAAGAATGCCGGACATCGCGCAGTCCATCCGCACAGAATCCTTCCACGGCGCTTTCATTTCTTTCCATTCCTGCACACTCAGCCTGTCGCACTGCTGCATACGCTTCCAGAGAAATCCCCAGCTTCCCTGTAAAAAATGGCAAACCTGATTTTTTCCTTTTTCAAACTCGTCCATAGATTCCTCTTCCAGCTGCTCAAAAATTCCCGCTGCCAGAATCGCGTAGCGCCGCTGTTTCCATCCAAACTGCTCCAAAAATACCGGATATCGGCGCATCCATGCAATCCCCTTCTCATTCCAGAGATCTATTTTCTCCTGCTTCTGCCGGTTCATCCAGCTTCTCGCTCCTTTCTGGTTGGCAGCCGCATAGACCGCCGCAGGCATCAAATAAATCCAGCTGTCTTCGGCGCGTTGTTCCATGCAGAGAAGCAATCCTGTCTCCTGTACGTTTAACGTTCCCTGTTTTTCTTTTTTCCCGAAAAAGCGTCAACGCATACAGACTGTCCTGCTCTGCGCTGCAAAAAATACAGATACTCTCCCCGTCTATTCTTCATGTTCTACCTCCAGAAAATCGCCGTCCATAAGCATTGAAAATGTCTTTTTCTCCTGATTGTAAAGATATACATGATTGGACAGAACCTCCTCCGGTCTGGTACATTCCCGGTTCGTTTCCTGCAAACTGTACTCCACTATTTCCGGAGAAATCATTCCGACGCCATGAATTTGTGCCTCATGAATACTCGTAAACGCAATATAAAAGTCACCGCCCAGATCCTGCGCAATTTTCTCCGCAACACCCGGATAAAAAACGGCAATCGCTCCGTTGATTTCCAGCGTATTTGTCAACAGATAGCTGCGCATGCCCGGCGGGATTTTCTGTTCGTCGTCCTCCCCCCCCAAAAATGCCGTTCTCGTACCGCTTTCCGTCCCAGCCCATCAGGCACTGGATCGAATACAGCCGCGACGGATACAAAAAGCTCGTATTGACCAGCGCCGCCCGCATTACCTCCGCTTCGGGGACCATCCATTTCTGAACCTGATCCCGGTACACCTTCGTCGTAAAATAATCTCCTCCCAGATGAGATAAAACGCAGTACAGCACCAGCGCTACATCCCCGATGCGGATATACGGCACGTTTACAAGCTCGCTTCGGTAAAAATCCAGATTGAGCGGACGAAGAATCAGCATATTTTTCATTTTTCCGTACTCACTTTTTTCTGAAAGAGCCGTATTTTCCTGCGCTTCCACTGCTGCCTCAAGAACCCGAAGCATCCGCTCTTTTTCCTGCTTCTGCACCTTTTTATCCCCGCTGCAGAGCCTATCGAGCATCCCTTTTGTCGCCTTTAAACGAGCACAGCAGTCCCTGCATCCATTTTTAAAGCAGAATAAAAAAACTGTCCTCCTCCGTCAGAATCTGAAACGGGTAAGGAAATTCCGACTCTACCTCCTTTTGCAGAAACGCCCTCGCATATTCCATTTTTTGTGTGTCGTCCATTCGCCCGTTACTGAAAACTTATAAAAAGTTATAAACTTTTATGTTTCATTCCTACTTCAACGAGTATGCTTTTGATGGCATAAATACCTATCTACTCACAAGTTCTTGTACTCTCCATAGGCGTAAATTCCGAATTAACGCATCCGTACATATTTGCATTAACATTTAAGTGTTAGCTTGCAAATTGTTCTCCATAAGCTTTTAGGTTTAGTGATGCCTGGAAATCTCTATCTATAACATTTCCACATTCACATTTATAATGTCTATTTTTTATCATCCCACTAACGTTTAAATCTTCGATACAGATAAATCTTGGTTTTCGATTTACGATTTCAGATGTGGTCTGATTCAAATAATCTTTTCGGATATTTGCTAATCTGTGATTTACTTTAAGTAAAAGTTTTTCTTTTTTTTACTATATTGTTAGTTTTACAGTAACTTCCTCCTTTCTTATTGTGTTCATATTTACGAGATACGCTGCGTTGCAATCTACGCTTGCATTTCTCCAGCTTCTTAACAGTCTGGCTTTTGTTTATATTCTTGTAGGTGTTACCATCCGAACATATCGCCAAATCCTTAATTCCAAGGTCTATACCGATTCCATCATGATTAGACCTATCCCTGCAGTCCGGAAATTCCACACATACGCTAATCCACCAATTCAATCCATCAAAGGATACTCTCGGATTCCTATATTTAGCATCTGTGGGAATACGTCCATGTTCAGCAAGTTTTACCCAGTTCAGCTTTTTGTTTATTAGCTTTCCTGCTGAAAGAAAATCCTTCAAATTTAACATGCGTATCACGAAACTGTATCTTGATATTATCTTGATAGAATTTAGGCATTGATTTCTTTTTTCGCCTTAAACCTTGGGTACCGTTGTAAACCCTTGAAAAAGGTTTTTTATAGGCTGACCAGGCATCTTTAATTGCCTGCTTAGTTACATTGTTTGAAACGTTTAGCAGCCATGCATATTCATCAGAATTTCTAAGCCTTGTAAATTCTTTTTCTAAGCTCCGTATCTGGAATAAATCTGCCACCTTTTTCATAGTTTTCCTTTTCCCTGGCCAAAGCCCAGTTATAAGCAAATCTTGAAGCACCTGCGTACTGAAACAGCTTAGTTTGTTGTACATTATTTGGGATCAACATTACTTTTATGGCTTTTACCATCGGTCTCCTCCTGCATCAATTCTCGGATAAGTTTCTTCGCTTTATTCGCTCGTTTTTCCTTGTAACTTGCAGCTAAATACTGTGATTATCTGTACTAAATCTTCAACGAGTTCTTGTTGCTCAGATTCTTCAGTATTGTCAATAATCTCAATCTGTCGTTCTAAATCATCTTTTTGTTTGTGGCTTAAAACACGACAATATCCAATGATAATACGGTTTTTAGGCTTTACATTCATTACCTGGTTGAGCTGTTCATCGGAATAATACCTATAACCACTTGTTGTAGTATGATGCGGATGAAGTTTTCCATTAGAATCCCAATTTCGTAATGTCTGTGCTGATACACCTATAATTTATATACTTTTTATAAGCCTTATTCAGCTGTTCAATCACCTCCTTGTGAAAAATTGCGTACATGCCTGGAATCTTGTGTAGAATTGAACTAGAAACATCAGAATAATAAAAGAAATATAACAAGATCAAACCAACATGTCAGAATGAACCGGTTATCAGCAACCGGCTTCGCCCTTTGCGATGAACAGCCCGGCTGTCCCCGCTCGCGCTTCTCTTCTTCGATCACGAGCCCGCGCTGACGTGCTCTACCGCCTGCTTCGCAGGCTGCTCGTTCTCTAATGGCACGAGAAAAACAAATGCCGCTTTCAGCGTCGCTTGTTTTTCTTTCGTGCTCGCGCTTCTCTTCTTCGATCACGAGCCCGCGCTGACGCGCTCTATCGCCTGCTTTCGCAGGCTGCTCGTTCTCTAATGGCACGAGAAAAACAAATGCCGCTTTCAGCGTCGCTTGTTTTTCTTTCGTGCTCGCGCTTCTCTCCTTCGATCACGAGCCCGCGCTGACGCGCTCTATCGCCTGCTTCCGCAGGCTGCTCGTTCTCTAATGGCACGAGAAAAACAAATGCCGCTTTCAGCGTCGCTTGTTTTTCTTTCGTGCTCATTATATAGCACAATCGGCTTGAAAGGGAATACCGTAAACGGTATGACTTTCAAGCCGATCCAAATATGGTACTACAGTTCACTCGTAGTTTCCTGGGAGCAGATTTCGCGCTTGCGGGAAAATCTGCTCCCAGGAAACTACGAAGGGAGCGCCATTTCATGAGCAAAAGGAGCTGCGAAGCAGCGGAAAGCATCGAAGATGCGCTTTTGCGAATGAAATGGCGCGGTGAACTGTTAGAATATTACGCCTGGATTTCCCGCACCAGGCAATATTGTTTCAGGGAAAAATGCTTTTCCACGACTCCGTACACCTTAAACCCGAACTGCTGATAAAACGCAACGTTACGCGGGTTGTGCGTTTCCAGCGAAATCATCAGATCGTTGCGTTCCGCGTATGCAACTGCCTCTTCCACCAGCGTCGCCGCGATTCCGTGATGCTGCATTTCCGGATCAACCGCCAGATAAATAATATGTAGTCTCCGATCCTGATGCAGCTGATCCGTCCAGCTGGAATTCAGGTAATCCCTGCCGAGCACGAAATTAAAAAATGTCTTCAGGCTGTGATCCTCCCGGATCAGATAGCCCTCCGTGCGCAGCGTCGCCTGCACCTCCGTAAAATAACGATGCAGCAAATGATACGGCTCCGTTTCATCCGAAACGACCAATATGCCGTTTAAATCCTTACTGTCTGCAAAAATTTCACACGTCTCATAAAATTCCGTCAGGTCGCATTGAAACAGCTCCGGCATCAGCCGTTTCCGCACCTCTTCATCCGGAATCAGCTCCACATACAACGGGTCCGCCGCAAACGAACGGCACAACAGCTCCTCAAGCTTCGACAATTCCTCTTCCTGTACTCGATACAGTTTTTCACTGTCCATAAAATTCCACTCCGGCTTCTCTCAAAAGCCGCTCCATCCTTTCCGTCTGCACGCACAGCGCATCGATTTCTTTCCGGTACAAATCGCTCTGGCGCTCATATGCAGCCTCCAGCTGTGCAATTTCTTCCGTAAAATCACTGCAGTCCGTCTTTTCCTTTTTTCCAGAAGTCCGGTCACAACCGGGAAAAAGTTTTCAAACCCGATAATTCTTCCGGTTCCCCATTTCAGCCGATCTGCGCTCTGATCCAATGCATACGATGTAAAATGTCGATAAACCTCTTCTTCAAACAAAAATGCGTACCGGTTGCTGTCGATCTCATACAGCTTGCGCAGTGCCGCCGAGAGCCTTCCCTCTTTCAGATTGCGCACCGCACCTTCCAGAAGCTGCAAACGATCCTGCAAAATTCCATGCGGAAACAACACGTTTCCATACCAGTCGATCCGGACATAGGCGTCCTGCTCCTGCTGGAAAACCTGTAAAAGCGCTCGTTCCAGCTTCCGGGTGTCTGCCGCAGGTACTTCTGCAGCAGTGTCCGTTCCCTGCACACATGTGATAAAATCTCCATTCACCGCTCCGGCATCGTCAGTCTCCGCCGTGCGCAGTCCAGATGCATTTTCCACACCAGCCGCCGATGCGTCAGCGTGCCCTCGCGTTCCGGTTCGTTTTCTCTACCTTTGCATACAGCTGTTGCGCCGTCGCCGTTGCCTGCTCCAACACCCGCAACAGCCGCTGTCCGTCCGCGCCGGTTTTTTCACACCATTCGCTGTCCAGCCGCTCCCTTGCTTTTCGGAATACTCTGGAAAAATCCAGCGGAACAACAACCGTACGGTCAATCGCCATCAGCAAAAGTCCAAACAGCTCATGGTGCATCCGATAAACATCCTCATCGTAAAAGCCGTCGTTGTCGAACTGTGAATGATAGTTCGTTTCCATAAAGCTTCCGCCCGTAAAATCATTTACCATCGACGGAATTCCGGCAATCGCAATGGAAAAATCGTCCGACCAGGTTTCAATCGGCGCGGTAATCCTCGTTTCCTCCGGATATGCGCCGGTCAGGCTCGGCAGTTCTTCCAAAAATTCTTCCAGAAAAGAAACGTATTCGAACGTGCTCCGAATCCTCGCCCGCGTCCCGTGTGCCAGCGCAGGGAGCTCAAAATTCAGGTCGGCAATCACGCTTCCCCGCCACTCCGGATGCGCCGTAAATACCTGTTCATACGCGCCCGTCGACCAGTCGAACTGCGAATCCGCCACGCCCCATTCCTCGGACGCCATGCAGCAGAACATCAGCGTATTTTCGGGCTGATATCCAATTTCCAGCAGCGTTTTTCCCATCGAAAGCATCATCGAAATTGCGGTATTATCATCCTGAAAACCATCAAAATAGGAATCGTAATGTGCGGAAAGCATAATTCTGCGCTCCGGGTGCGTTTTTCCGGGAATCTCCCCGACGATGTTATAGGTCGTCTGCGCCGGGATCACCTTTGTCGAAGCGTCAAACAGCACCTTTACCTCACTGCGGCCCTGCAGCATTTTTTTCAATTGATCTGCATCGTGCCGGGCAATCGAAAATGCCGGTGCATTCGACGGTCCCGCGATATCCTGTGCGTTCAGTGCGCGTTCGTCTACCTCTCCGTAGCCGTAGCCGCCCGTCTGTGCGGCAATGACAGCTGCCGCGCCTTTTAAATGCGCCTGATAAACCGGATAATTGATCCACCACTCATCCCGCTGGTTGATATCCACTAATACGAGCTTTCCGGTCACATCCATTCCTTCATAATCCTGCAGAGTTCCTCTGCCTGCATACACAACCGAGTAGCACTCCGGTCCGTCCGTCACAAAATTCGTCTGATACGCGCCAAGCTGTATCGTTTCCTCTTCGCCTTTTTCGTTTAAAAAAGTCATTTTCGCGCGTTCAAATTCCCACGCGTCTACTGTAATCGCATCCTTATGGATAATCGGAAAACCGATTGTGTGCATCTCCTGCTCCAGCATTTCCCCGGTTGCAAGCTCTGCCTTCGACCCCGCCGTCCGATAGCCGAGTTCTTCGTTGGTGCGGTGTTTTTCCATCCGTTTCGCCAGATGATAGGAATAGGAAATATCCAACTGCTGTCTGTATTTCTCCTGCATGTCCATCGTATACCACTCCTGTCTGTCATCGCTTTTTATGCCTGATCCGGTATCATAGGAGACAAAAGACCTTTTTGATCCCGACATCATTTCAGTCCCAGTATATCATTCTTGTAGCAAAAGACAAGAAGGTTTCCGCTGCATAGAGGGCAAAGATTGAAAAATAAAATTTTTCAATCGCGAGATTTGTGTCTGCGCTCACTTGACACAAACTCGACATGCGCAAAAAATGTGCGCAGAAAGGAGGAAAATATGCCGCGCAGAGGCGACCGGTTGTGGCTTTGCGCGGCATATTGTATTTTGCGACGATGTCTGGTTACCCGATTACAAGCTCCCTGCCGCCCATTTTTTCATACAAACGGTGAGAAATGGAAACCACCGTCCGGTTTTTCTCCGGCGCGCCTGATTGCATACAAAACCTCCTGCTCTGTGCCTGCATCGAGGTTCGCCGTGATTTCATCCAGCAGCAGAATCGACGGCTTCGCTGCAACCGCCCGGGCAATGGACAAAAGCTGCCACTGTCCCTGAGAAAACAATGCGTCCGTGCAGGGCGTATCATAGCCCTGTTTCATTCCGGCAATCACTTCATGCAGTCCTGCCAGCTTCGCCGCTTCGACCGCATCCTCTCTGGAAATCATCGGATCAGAAAGCGTAATCTGCTCCAGAACGGTTCCGGGAACCCGCTTAAAGCTCTGCTCCACGCAGCCAAACAGACGCCGTCTGATACTGTCCGGAAGCAGATAAGCGTCCTGTCCATATATTTTTTACACAGCCCTTTTGCGGACGATACAGCCCCAAAAAGCAATTTAAAAATTGTGCTCTTTCCTGCGCCGGTGCGCCCGGTCATCGTTACCTGCTCGCCGGTTTTTTATCTCGAAGCTCAAATGCTTCAGAACCATCTTTTCCTCTTCATAGCCGAAGCTGACGTCTTCCAGGGAAATGCATGCGACCGCAGGCGATTTTGCCGGCTCAGCGGCCGCAGCGCGATCCGAACCAGCGGCCGCAGCGCAACCCGAACCAGCGGCCGCAGCATAATCCGAACCAGAGGCCGCGCCGGCTCTGCCAAGTTCTACCATCGCTTTTTCTCCCGCCTCCCCGGAGGTTTCCAGCCGCGTCGGCAGCTCCAGAAATTCTCCGACACGCTTCGCACCTGCCAGCGCCTCCTGGATCGTCTGGATTTCCATGCCAATGCTTTCGATTGGGGAAAAGATTCTCGAAATATAGGAAATTACCGCAACCGCCGTACCGACTGACATGCCGAAAAACATTCTGGCTTCCAGGCCGGACGAAGCCGACAGCAACATGACAACGCCCGTCACCAGCGCATCTGTAATCAAAATAACCGGAGAATACAGTGCATCGTAAAAATTTGTACGCTCCATCGCAGCGTATCCCTCCTGCAGCGTACGGTCATAACGTTTGCGCATAAAGCCTTCTTTTCCAAAAACATGGATCATCCGAATGCAATGAATCGTCTCCGGCACAAGACCCGACGTCCGCGCAGCAGCCTTTCTGCTGTCCATCTGCGCAGCCAGCATTTTTTCTGAACATGTCTTGTAAACAGTGCGATCAGCGGCAGAACTGCCAGCAGCGTAATCGCGAGTCCGCGGTTTTTCTGCCAGAGCACTGCGTAAATACCGATCATCGTGCAGGCGTCTGCAAACATGCTGATGATACCGGAGGTAAACAGCGTTTCCAGCGTATCAACATCTCCGACGAACCGGGATGCGATCGTTCCTGCGTCCATTTTACTCAACGTATCTGCGGACAGCTGCGACAGCTTTTCGCACATCTGACTGCGCAGACCGTGGGTCAGCTTCTGTCCGAATACGGTCAAAAGACTTTCCCGCGTAGATTCCAGCAATCCCGCCAGTGCTACCACGCCGAAATAGGAAAATGCCTGTACAATCGGCATCGAGTTTCCCGCAGTCAGCCCGTCCACGATGTTTTCCAGAATCAGCGGCGGCACAAGTGCAGTGACGACTGCGCCGACTACGGTGATGACCAATGCAATCGGAAGCAGAAGATTCTGTGTGCAGATTGATCCCACCGCAGTGAGAATTTCATGATGCGCCTTTGACGGCATCGTTTTTTCAAACGCTCACGCATGGTCTGCTCCCTCCTTCCATACCTTGCACAAATTTGCATATTCCGGAACTATCTGCAGCATTTTTTCGTGCGTTCCTGTCTGCGTCTGTCCGTTTTCCATCCAGATGACCTGATCCGTCTGATCAAACAAATACAGGCGGTGCGAAATCAGCAGGATAATCCGATCCTTTGACATCGCTTTTAATTCCCGGAAAATCTCCTCCTCCGTATTCCGATCCAGCGCCGCAAACGGGTCATCCAGAACGATCAACGGCTTTGCATGGGACAGCGTCCGTGCAAGCGCCGTTCTCGCCTGCTGCCCGCCGGAAAGCCGCACGCCGCGGCTGCCGACCAGTGTATCGATGCCGTTTTCCATTTCGGACACTTCCCGGTCTAGGCAGACGCGCGAAAGCTCCCTGCCGACGTCGATCTGCTCCTCTCCGAGCGCGACATTGTTTCGGACACTGTCCGCCAAAAGCTCCGGATCGTGTCCCTGCCATCCGACCATGCTCCTGCGTTCTTTGTCTGAATATTCAGATAATTCTTTCCCGTTTAACAAAACATGCCGGTATAAGGCACTTCTCCCAGAAAAATTTTACCAAGTGTCGATTTGCCGCACGCAACAGGACCCGTGATCCCGATGATCTGTCCAGGCTTTGCACTTATCGTCAATCCGTCAAAAATCTGCTTTCCGCCCGGATATGCGCCGCCCGCCTGATCCAGCTTCAGGCTGACCGCCCCGGCTGTCTTTTCTTCTGTTTCTTCCGGAGGCTCTGTCAGCAGCGGACGGATTCTTTTTTCCACGAAACGTTCGCTTTCTGTACGGAGTTAAACAGCTTCGCCGCCTTCGAGGACTTGACCGCAAGCTTTCCATAGCAGGATAAAAATGTCGTAAACGCTGCGATGTTCCAAACCGTCCATCCGCTGTTTAACACATTTTTCGAACCGAAATACAAAATCAGCACGGTGCTTCCCATGGAAATCACCTGATACAGAGGAGGCATCGCTACGACCTGCATCCCTGCACGGACTGCTGTTTTTTCGTAATCGTCCAGCTGTTTTTCATACATGCCGCTGCGCTGTTTTTCACAGCCGTAAATCCGATAAGTCACCGCGTTGCCCGCGCGGTCCAGCGTCGCTGTATTCAAGCGTCCGGCGCTCTCCTTATATGCGGCATTGCTGCGCTCTACCACGGTTTTTCATCTTTTCCGCCATCAAATAGGAAAACGGCGGGAACAACAGACACAGCAGTGCAAGCCGCCAGTCGTACCACAACAGCATCGCAGCATAGGCAAGCAGCGCAATACCGGTATCAAAAATCTCCGTCGTGAACTTCCGGATTCCCTCTACGCACGCATCCACGTCAGACACCGCTTTTGTCAGAAGGCTTCCGGCCCCCCTCTTTTTCCAGCTCACCTACACTTTTATGTGTACCAGATTCCCGTAAAGCACCTGCTTCATGCTCCGGTTGATATCGTTCGCAAACCGGCGCACATAAAACCGCTTGATGTAGCGCGCGCCCCTGCACGAATCCGATCACTGCCACATACGCGCACACCAAAAAGCAGCATATCGGTAAAAATTTTTTTTCCCTGTAAACACATCCAGCAGGCACTGTGCAAGCCGTCCTTCAAACCACGGTCCCGCGAGCAGTCCGATATTATAAATCAGGCCGGAAACCGTCACCGCAAGCAGCGGCTTCCACTCCGTCACAAAGTAGCTTCCGATCTGATCCGGTTTTTTCCAAGCAGTCCGGATTCCCGATTCTTTCCTGTCGCACATCGTCGTCCCTTCAGCCATCCTTTTCTCCTCTGTCCATCCGTTCCTTTACCTGCAAAAAATCCAGACCGGCTTTCTTTTTCGATCTCAGATACAGTCGATCCAGCATTTCGCAAAAGTGCTCGGTTTCTGATTCGTCCAGTTCCTCCATCAGCCACTCATAAAACATCGATTCAATGCTGACCTTGGAGTTTTTCAGCCCTTCCGCCTTTTTTGTCGCATACAAAAGCTGACTTCTTTTGTCCTCCGGATTGTCCCGGCGAATCAGGTAGCCCTTTCGCTTCCAGGCTTGCCGCCCGGCGCGCCGCAGCTCCCTTTATCGATTTTTAATTCTTCCCGCAGCTGCGCCTGTGTGATGCCTGGATGGTGCCGCACCAGATGGATAAAATCGAACTCCGCCGTCCCGATTCCTTCCTCCTTCATCGTCTGTACGGTCAGCTTATTTAACTCCCGCGCAATTTTCGTCATTTTCCGTTCGGTTTTATCCATCGCAATCGTCCTCCTGAATTTAAGTTGCATGGGCTTTCCTGCACGATAGTTTTTCAAAATGGATGTACCTACATCTTTTTTTTTCATTCTAGTTTATCCGCAGAGAACTGTCAACCGTTTTCCTGCGCTTGAATTATCCGGAAAACCGCGCTATGATGTTTTTTTAACTGACTTATGTATCTCACAAAGAAGGGAGCTTCGTATGACTTTAGAACCGCTTATTTTAAAAATGATTTCCTACGATCACGGCAGCCCGGAGCGTATTCAGCATTTTCTGAAGGTGCACAGCTTTGCAAAGACGATCGCTGTTTCCGAGCAGCTCGATGAAAAAACACTGTTCATTACGGAAGCTGCCGCCATCGTGCACGATATCGGCATCCGGCTGTGTCTGGAAAAATACGGAGACGGAAACGGAAAATTGCAGGAAAAAGAAGGTCCTGCCCTGGCAGAGCAGATGCTCTCCGAGCTGGGATTTGAAAAAGATGTGATAGAGCGCGTCGGCTTTTTAGTCGGTCATCATCATACTTATACCGGCATCGACGGTCTCGATTATCAGATTCTGGTGGAGGCGGATTTTCTGGTCAACCTCTTTGAAGGAAACACGGACACAGCCCATATCCGGGCGACCTATGACAACATTTTCCGCACAGAGACCGGGAAAAAAATCTGCCGCGAAATGTTTGGCTTATAATGTGGAGACATCATCAGCTTTTCTTTTTCCATTTCGCGGCACTTTGTTAAAAAGGATGGGCCTCCCACAAAAACGGCGACGCTGCGCGGTTTCAGGATAAATTCACTGTCAATGACAGTCATCTGTGACTCCTTTTCGGGCATTTCCGGCTGGTCCGTATTGACCGCAAGCCTCCATACAAAGCCGTTTGGAAGCTTCGGCAGAAAAAACTGCTGATCCTCCCAGAAAACATTGACCGCCAGGTACACGAGATCTTCCGTTTCCAATTCCCGGGTTCGCTCCATTTCCAAGCTCCACACAGATTCCCGGCGTCTCTCTGCTTCCTGACTCCACGCGTTTTCCCTGATTTCGTCCTGTTTTCTGACTGCTTCCGGCCAGAACCGCCCCCGCAAACATCACGCCCAGGAATTTACTTTCCTGGGTCACATTATTGTCCCAGGGCTGATTCGTATGGACGCTGACCGTCGGGAACCCATTAAGTCCGACGGACTGCATTCTCCGCGGATTGCAGAGTGTTTTTGCGGAATGCAATCATATACCGGAAAAATTCGTAAATTTCTCTATTTTTTTTCCAACAGCGACCAGTCCAGCCAGGAAATTTCATTGTCCTGGCAGTAGGCGTTGTTGTTGCCAAACTGCGTATTGCAAAATTCGTCTCCCGCCAGAAACATCGGCGTTCCTCGGCTGCACAGCAACACCGCACAGGCATTTTTGATCATTCTTTTCCGAAGCGCTTCTATTCCGGGATTGTCGGATTTTCCCTCGTACCCACAGTTCCAGCTCCGGTTATCATCTGCACCATCAGTATTATTCCAGCCGTTTTCCTCGTTATGTTTTTCATTATAAGAATACAGGTCGTACAGCGTAAAGCCGTCGTGACAGGTCAGAAAAATTGATTGACGAATTGTAGCCCCGATACTGCCCGCCGTACAGATCCGGAGAGCCGGTAATCCGCTTTGCTGCCTGTGCAGCGAACCAGTACTCTCCTTTTTAAAAAGCTGCGCAGCTCATCCCGGTATTTGCCGTTCCACTCCGCCCACCGGTTCCACGCCGGGAAATTTCCGACCTGATACAAACCGCCCGCATCCCATGCCTCCGCAATCAGGTTGACGTCCTTCAGCACCGGATCTTCCGCCAGATTCCGAAGCAGAGGCGGCTGTAACAGCGGCGTCCCGTCCTCGTTTCGTCCCAAAATGCTCGCAAGGTCAAAGCGAAAACCGTCCACCCGATAATGAATTACCCAATGCCGCAGGCATTCCAGAATCATCTGCTGTACGACTGGATGGTTGCAATTTAACGTATTTCCGCATCCGCTGAAATTATAATAGTCTCCTCCGGCGTCAGCATATAATAAATCCGGTTGTCGATTCCCTTAAATTCAAAAAACGGTCCCTGCTCGTTTCCCTCCGCGGTATGATTGAACACCACGTCTAAAATGACTTCGATTCCGTTCTGGTGAAGCTCCCGGATGAGATTTTTTAAACTCCGTCCCTTCCCGGTTATACTCCTGACGCGCCGTGTATCCTGTGTTCGGTGCAAAAAATCCAACCGTGTTGTAGCCCCAGTAATCCAGAAGCGTCCTGCCGCCGATTTCACGTTTTCCCATCGTCTCGTCGAATTCAAACACCGGCATCAGCTCAACCGCAGTGATGCCAAGCGCCTTCAGGTAGGGGATTTTTTCCCGGATACCCTCAAACGTTCCCGGAAACTGCACGCCCGAGGAGGCATGCTTTGTAAAACCGCGCACATGCATCTCATAAATAATCAGCTCCTGCATCGGCTTTTTTGGCTCTCTGGCGTCACCCCAGTCGAAATCGTTGAACACCACCCGCCCATGATAACCCTTCTCCCCGGTCGGGCTCTTTTCCCCAGATGCTCTGCTGCGTCACCGCCCGCGCATACGGATCCAAAAAGCACTTTTTGTTTTATCATAAATCAGCCCTTTTTCCGGGACGTTCGGCCCGTCCATCCGATAGGCGTACTCAAAATCGTAAATATCCAGACCGAACACGATCATCGAATATACCCGCCCGATCCTGTAATTTTCCGGAAAAGGAATCGTCCTGTAAGGCTCTTTTTTCCCCTCTGTGAAACAGCAGCAGCTCACAGGAAACCGCATTCTGAGAATGAATTGTAAAGTTGACGCAGCTTCCGAAGGAAGTCGCTCCGTTGATTTCATATAGCCCCGGACGGATATCGAATCCGTTGACGCGATCAATGGGTTTAAAAACTGTTTCTCTGCCGCAAGCGGATTTAGGTTCATGCTGTGTGCCTCCTGTCCCTTTCGATTCTTACTCCCAGTTTATCATCTGGCAAGGGCAGGATGCAAGCAGGAAAGTCTGGTCATCGCTGTTTTCTCCGGAAAGAAGAAGGTATCCACTGCAGCGGTTTGCGCACTCGGCGGCACGCGCGCCATACTATATAGAAACGGAGCGTTTCAGGTGATCTGCATGGCAGTCTCTTCTCTGGATATTCTG
>VOFJ01003008.1_pt1 | contig 60677 bp, 95 predicted proteins | sample 5384081 | NCBI WGS metagenome assembly VOFJ01 (sample SAMN12384729, study PRJNA508395) | human gut metagenome | isolation source: healthy gut I | host: Homo sapiens | reverse complement strand
TGCTTTGAACATGGATTCCATCGGACGAAAACACGCGGCTCTCTTCTGGAAAGGCAGGGAACGCCAGTATGAACGCAGGAGCCTCAACATCAACCAGAACGGCTTTTTTGGCTGAGCTGAAATTTTTCCCGCCGGTTTTTCCATTTCCCGTCAATAACCGGAACCGGCGAAACGGACGCATTCTCCCTGCTCCTTATTCAACAACTTTTAAACGGTCCGGAAAGCGCGGAAGCATGATTTTAATCATTCAAAAAACTTTTGAACGGAATTGAAGTCAGCGCGGTCTCACTTGCTGCAAACGGTTCGCCGGACCGTTCCAGTCGGGAAGCTTCAACCGGAGTTTCAATCATGAAAATAACCTCGTTCATCATCAGGACACTATGCGCGGGCACCGTCGGTCCCTCGCCGTTGCCAGGCCGCCATGCAGGCTTACGCGGATGACACGGAAAAATTGTGGACTGAATTACAGTGAAGTCGGGGGAGTACAATAAACTCAGTCATTACTGGCAGATCACAAGAGCGGTATTTACAGACGGAACCTTAAAAAGTTCTGAGGTGGAAAGAAAGCTTACCGGATTATACCATACACTGTTTGAGGCATTTTCGACCGCGGTGGGAGTGACAGAGCGGTGCTATATTCCGAGGAAAGAGCGAAATCAGAATCTGGTAATAGTGTTTTCACCGCAGGTACTGGGCCTTGGACATGCGCCCACGAAAACGCTGCTGGATCGAAGCTACGTGCTGAAAACATTTCTTCATAAAGAAGTAATGATTGTAAATACGGCAATGTATATGACAAAAAAAAGGACGCGCACCATTTTATCATATGCAGGAGGCAGAATACGCAGCGGAATTGTCAGAGCTTTCGTCACTGGAATTTAAGGGAGAAACATTTTCCTATATGCAGTGTCCAGAGGATATGCCGGATCTGCAGGTGATAGCGTCACTTGTGCAGCTGATTCGTGACAGACGTCCGGATTACATCATTGGAATCGGCGGGAATGATATCTGTGCAGATATTTGTGGAAGAATTGTACCACAAATTACAGTCAGCACCGTGTTTTCGGGACTAGCGACTTCATGCGGCGAGTGGCAGATGGTAGGCAAGAGGACGCTTTCCGGGACGGATGAGATGCGGCTGCAGGAATTAGGGGTTCAAAAAGGAATGCGTCAAATGTGTTCCGTTTACTTTTTCGTTTAAGCCGCAGCAGGATCATTACACCAGAGCAGATCTTACCTTGCCGGAAGAAAAATTTCTTGTTGCGACTGTGGGATGGCGACTGGATGATGAAGTTACCGGGGCGTATCTGAAAATGCTGGAGGAGGCAGTCGGAGAAGAACCGGCGATACACGTAGTGTTCGTAGGCAGGTTTCACCGTTTTGGGGAGGCGCTTGCCGGATATCCTGTTCTACAGGCACATGCGACGAATCTTGGAGAACAGCAGGATGTGCTTGCGGTACTGGAATGTATGGATCTGTATGTAAACCCAGCCAGATCGGGTGGTGGAAGTTCGGCGGCAGAAGCACTCTCAAAGGGCTTGCCGGTGGTGACACTTCCTGTAGGGGATGTGGCGGTCGCGGCGGGAGAGATATTCGAGGTGGAAGATTATCCTGCCATGCAGAGACAGATTCTGCGCTATGCCGCAGACCACAGGTTGTATGCGGAGATGACACAGAAAAGCCAGAGCGCGGGCAGAAACTGCTGCTGGACAGCAAAGCCGGATTCGGACAGGCACTCATGGAGATAGAACAACAGCTGGAATCATAGTTTGACCAGGAGGGAAGAAATATGGAAAAGGCGATTGCAATTATAACTGCCAGAGGAGGCAGCAAAAGAATTCCGGGAAAAAAACATCAAGAATTTTTTGCGGCAAACCGATTATCGCATACTCGATAGAGGCGGCGTTAAAGAGCGGACTTTTTTCGAAGTAATGGTGTCCACGGACAGTCAGAAAATTGCACAGATTGCGCAGGAGTATGGGGCAAGTGTACCGTTTATGCGCAGCGCGAAGACAGCGGATGACTACGCAACAACATCGGATGTCATTATGGAAGTCATGGACAATTATAAAAAACTGGGGAGAACGTTTGAATATATCTGCTGTATTTATCCGACTGCGCCCTTTGTGACGGCACAAAAAGCTCATTGCGGCACAGACGATTATGGAAGAAAAACATCCTGTAATGGTAATGCCGATGACGGCGTTTTCCTATCCGCCACAGAGATGTTATGTCATGAATGATGATGGGTTTATGGGCTATAAATATCCGCAGTATAGCAGAACCCGGTCGCAGGATCTGGAAAAACAGTATCATGATGCCGGACAGTTTTATGTTTATAATGCGGAAAAATACCTTGCACTTCACGGACAGGTGAACGAAGGTGTGATGCCAATCATTGTCTCCGAACTTGAAGTACAGGATATTGATAACGAAGATGACTGGAAGATTGCGGAATTAAAATATCAGCTGATGGCATCAAGATAGTTTTTCGAGGAGCGTCTGGTACTGATCGACGATAGCGGTCAGCTGCCGATGCTCTTTTTGAATATTGGAGATGTAGGTGATAACATTGGTACCCAGAATCATCCCCTTTATTGTCTGTTCCAGAAGAGCCGGATAATACGGGGATTTCTTTTGCATAGTTCCACCAGAGAGATTCCAGGTCATTGTGCAGATGATCGCCCTGCCAGGGCTTTTCACCCGTATAGTGGAGAAGCCGGACATTGTCCGGCAGAGTGGCGGCATGCAGACCGTATTGGGAAAAGGCAGCAGTCGCAGACAGATTATACTCCAGCGAATCCAGCAGCAAAAGATCTTCCCGGCAAATGGATGTACGGAAGATGTTGTGGACATCAAAGCTGTCTGCCAAAGCATGCCGGAAAACGGAAGGATAGTCCGGGGTATCATGCAGAAGAGGGAGATTTAAGAGCAGAACACTGGCGGAAATATTTCCGGACGCATCTGTGGTGCATGCCGCTTTTTTTGCCGGCAAAATCCAGCGTATACAAAGGCATCAGAGAGGCAGTTGCGATCATGTCGGCTTCCAGATAGAGGATGCGGTCAAGCGTATCCGGCAGAAGTGCCGGCAGACATAGACGGAAACAGGTTTCCGCTGGAGCGGAAGTGTCTGTAAATGCTTCGGAAAAGGAGACCGGAACGCAGATAAAGTGAACATGAATATCATAAAGCTTTGAAAGAGACGAGAACATTGCAATCCTCATCTGTCAAATCTCGGTGAAGGACATATACCTGGAACTTTGCGGAATCATGTGCCGGAAGAGATAGCAGAAGGGTATATGCATAGGGAACATAGGCGTGACTGATGGTGATGGCAATATTCATGGAAAAAAGTGTTCATAGGTATCTCCATTCTGACAAAAGATTATAATGTAATACCGGCATCGCTTAAAAGCTGATCATATTTTTTCGATGCACGCGTAGAGGGCTTCGTTTTGTTCTAAAAGATTCGTAATGTAGGAATTGACAGCTGTGTTTGTGAGCGTTTCCTCCAGGGCTTCCTGAAGCAGCTCCGTATAAAACGGCGTCTGTTTTGCGTAATCCCACCAGATCTGTTCCACATTGTAATGAACAAAATTACCGCGCCACGGTTTGGAGGTTGCATAGTGAATGATGCATGCGTTCTGTTTCATGTCATCATAACGCATGGAATATATATCGTAGGCATAGCGGGCAATTTAAATTGTAGCGCAGCGGAGCGACAAACAGGGTTTCGGTGCTGTGCGGGTAATTTAACAAATCCTGATCCGGAAATTGTATCCGGTAGTCAAGCTTTTCTGCTAGGTCCATATAAGTCTGAAAAGAACAGTCAGTGCGGAGCGCGCGCAGGTCATAAAGGATGGTTCCGAATTGAAGTAGGAAAATCCGGCCGAAAAGAGCGGTGCAAATAGTTCGTCCCGGTAATTTCCGAAGGGAGGTTCGTGAATGATTTCCGCGCATGCAGCAATCTTTTTCCCTTTAAGGTCGCAGAAATAAAAATCATCGATGGACTGATTGACGATCATATCGGTATCGAGATATAATGCACGGTCAACGCAGGATGGAATAAGATCCGTGATTGCGAGCCGGAAATAAGCCTCTGCGCCCCAGGCACTTGTTGCGAGAACCTTTTGGGGGAGGAAGCAGTGTATCCGGCACACGGATAAAGTGAAACGTCACAGGATAAGAATGTGTAAAGCGTATCAAACATCTGCTGATCTGCGGCGCTAAGTTCACGGTGCAGCACATATACGTGAACGTCACAGGAGGTATGAAGCAGCAGTGAGGTCAGCATAACGTAAGCATATCGAATATATTTCTGATTGATAGCTATGACAAGATGAATCGGTTCGGAATGCATGAGGAGATCCTTTCTGTTGGAAGTCTATATTTTAATATATCGGGAATGCATGGAGGAAAGTTAATATTACAATCTGAAATGCCGATATATTCATTATTAGACGGAAGAATGGACATGGGAGAAACGGAATGGTACGGAGATTAAAAAAGTGCACAGGAGGGGATTCCCTTTCTGGATATTTTGCTGGATGAAACGATCTGTGAGGGGAAATTCTGGCACCGGAAGAACTGGTTCGCGCGGCGGGGGAATCAATGAGAGACTGCGGGCGAAGCAAAAAAATATGAACTGCTTCTTAGAATTGCACAGCAATCGCCAATTATTCTGGAGGAGATTCCTGGCTGGGACATCTTCGGATGGATATGTAACACTCGGTGCGGAAGAAGCGGATGATTTTACGGAGCAGGGATGCCGGACAGACTGCTATGTGATCGGAAAATACAGCGGCGAACTGAAGGAGGCGGGCTGCTTTGATATGGCGATTATGGGTGTACTGGCGCAGGCGCAGAAGCAGGGATGTAAGGAGCGGATCGTGCCTTATCTGGAAAATATGGTAGCACACGGAGAAGACTACTATGTGCTGGATGAGGAAACGGAGCCGATATTGATTTATAAAGGAGATGCGGTGTGCCATAATGTGCTGACCGTGTTTGCGGAGCAGTTTGGTGCAGCACTGGAACGTGCAGGAGAACATGTCATTTATTATGATTTAAATGATGAGGATGTCGAGGGATTCTGAAGTTCACTGGAAGGCATTTTAAGGCGGTTATCGGCGTGCAGTCTTACCTGTTTTCTGTGAAAATGGCAGATGAAGTGCATTATGTACATGAATATATTTTTTATGGTCCAAAGTATAATTTTATATTTGACCATCCGGTATGGCTGCAAAAGCATTTACAGCACCATTATCCGGATTTTTATATTCTTACACTGGATCAGAATTATGCTGATTTTGCGAGAAGATATTTCGGAAAAGAAGCGCTTCTGTTTCCGCCCGCAGGAATGGAAGCAGAAACTGCTGAGGTGCCGGAACGCCAATATGGGCTTACGTTCGTGGGAACAATGGGAGATTATTTTTCACAGGTGCTGTGGATTCATGGACTGGAGCGTCCGAAGCGTTTTCTGGCAAACCGTTTTCTGCTGATTATGAGGCAGCAGCCGGATCTGACGTTAGAGCAGGCATTTGCCAGGGCAGTGGAACATCAGGGACTGAAGCTGACCGATCAGGAATTTTTGAACCATCTTAGAGAACTTTGTGTCACGGGATATTGTGTGATGCATTATTATCGTGCCAGAGTTGTGGAGACGATCTTAAAGAGCGGGATCCGGCTGGATGTATTCGGAAACAGCTGGAAGCTGTCACCGCTTTGCAGATACCCGAATCTGATCTGTCATCCGGATGTCACGGTGGAGGAGAGCCTGACAATCTACAAACAGTCCCGGATGTCCTTGAATGTAATGTCATGGCATAAGGGCGGATTTACAGAGAGAATGGCAGATATTATGCTGGCGGGAGCGGTACTGGTCACGGATGACACCACATATCTGCGCGGACGTTATGATTATGGTGATATGTTGATTTATCATCTGGATAATATGGATCAGCTGCCGGAGCAGATTGCGGCGCTGCTCGCAGATGAGGAGCGCCGGCTGCAGATGGCGGAACATGGAAGAGAAAAAACGGCACGGGAGCATACCTGGGACGGGCGAGCTGTGCAGTTTTTGCAGATTCTCAGAGAGCGGAGGTAAAAAGTTCAAACATGCGGGATACCTGAACGGGATAGGAAAAAATTCTGCGTGACCGTCTGGTAGCCATGGTATGCGATATCTTCCCGTTCTTTTTTCGTGCGAGAGATAGTAGGTGACTTTTTCTGCCAGATCATCCGGATCCTCAAAATATACGAAGTCCACATCGGGTGTAAAATATTCACAGAGCTCCGGCTGATAGTTGCTTAACAGAAAGCCGCCACAGCCGAGAATATCGATGGCGCGAAGCGGAATACCGGACGTGATCGACCGGAGAGTAATATTGAGATTGATCTTGGTGGTATGAAAGATATCCGGCATTTCTGCTGTGTAAGATACAATTCCCATGGGCGCGGCCTTGGGGCATAACGATGTATCTGAAGCCGAGTACAGTGCTACCGGAGCGACATTGGTGATGGCGTTGAGCAGAGAGATCCGCTCTTCCGAGGTAACCTGCTTCTGGATAACGCCGGTATACACATCTTTGGGAGTGATAAATTCCCCAGCAGAGCGGGTAAAGGGAAGTGCTTGATAAATTTCGTTTACGTGGTCGGGTGAAAGTGCTGCCGAGATCACATCTGCCCCCAGACCCTGTTTCTGAGCGGCAATGATGCCGTCAAGATATCCTTTCAGGTGTGGCGGAACATTCTTCAGGTGCTCAAAAGTCGTTTTCTCATACAGAGAACCAACAAAGGAGACCTCATGGCGATAAGTTGTCGGAAAGAACGTATCGCGGGAACCTGATAGGGAAAGGTGGCTTGCCAGACGGTCTGCGTTTATGGCGAGTGGCAGGTGATAAGCGTGAAGCGCGCCGTGCAGTAATGCATCCTGCTGCATCTTCCGGTCAAACAGAAAAATGTAGTTGCAACGGTTGCGCAGACTGTTGGAATACAGCGTCACATGCGGGCAGTCATATACCCAGCAGAGATAAGGAATCTGTATTGCCTCTGCAACATTGGAAACCGGCGGTATAAAATTAAAGGTAAAAATACAGTCAAAGGATTGGCTGGCAAACACCTGCTGCAGACTGGGAATCAGTGCATCTGAAAAGTAGAAGGATAATTCATGCAGCTGGGCACAGACATTGTGTCCGAGTTGTTGAAGTGTTTCAATCATGTCTGAGGCAGAGTTTTCTGTCCAGCTTAAATAAAGTATATTCATAGATAATGGAAGCCTTTCGGAAAATGTATGATGAAAGCTGACTTAGGTTGCCTGCAGACAGAGCATACAGTATAATAGATTAAAGAGATTATAAGATAAGAACGGTTATTTTTCAATAAATTTTACAGAGGACAATATGCAGAGCAGAGAAACAAACGAGGAATTTGCAAGGGAACAGGAAAACGCCAATAAAGGCTGGGAAACATGCTATGGCGCAGCGCTTAAGGCACGCCTGAAATGGATCGATCAGATGCTGATGGAGGGAACAGACGAGGCGCATGAGAAGCTGCTTGCTTTTTTTGCAGATGAGAAAGAGATTGCGCCATACGGGAACAGAAGCAATGCCATGATCGAGATGATCGTTATTATGGACATTTATAAGGCGGAAGTGGAAATGGGGAAGCCCATACCATCTTTGACAGGAAGATAAGAAGGCAGACGGATGGGAGAAACAGAGCTGACCGCATATATGCGGGCATTCCGGTTCCTGATGTGGAGACTGGAATTTACCAAAGAGGCAGATGCAGGGGAGAAGCTGATTCAGTTTCTGAAAGAGAATCAGGTGTCGCCAGTGTTCCTCTCTAAAGCGGTAAACACAATGGCATCTGATGAATTCTCGATGCTGTGTGAGATTATGGAATTAACATTGGAAGCGAAGATGTTTCGACACACCTACTGGCTGCTTTTGAAGATGCAGAGGCTGGCACCGGGAGAGGAAAGTATCAGGCAGATGATAGAGGGACTGAAAGCATATGTGACGGGGTGAAGGTGAAGGTGGACGAAAAAAAAATTTGCATTTATCATGTGTACAAACAATAAGCAAAGTATTGTCGGGAGGCACTGCACTATATAGAAAAAATTGACGGTACCGGATGGATATATCGTGGAAATGTGCGTGATCGAGGATGCAGCATGCATGACAGAGGGATACCAGCGGGCAATGATGTCGTCCCAGGCAAAGTATAAAATATATCTGCATCAGGATGTCATGATTATTGAAGAAAATTTTCTCCAGCATCTGTTAGATATTTTTTTGCAGATAAGGAAGTCGGAATGATCGGCATGATCGGTTCGCCTGAAATGCCGGAGAACAGCATTATGTGGTATGGGGAGCGGATTGGTTGCATTTACAGCAGCAGTGCGTATCACATGGAACTGTATAGGCAAGGTGAGGTAATGGAACCGTACCAGCAGGTGGAAGCGGTAGATGGGCTTTTAATAGCAACACAATATGATGTTCCATGGAGGGAAGATCTGTTTCGGAAGTGGGATTTTTATGATATATCGCAGGCATTTGAGTTCCGGAAGAGAGGCTACCAGATTGTGGTGCCGGCAATGAAAAAAAAGCCATGGTGTATCCATGATTGTGGAGCATCTGATTTTCAGAATTATTTTGAGGAACGGAAAAAGTTTCAGAAGGAATACAGGGGGGCAGGTAGAATGAACGACAGGCAGATTGCGTTTATTATGTGTGTAAATGATGACAGGCAGGCGGATGAATCCGAGTTTTATATACGTTGTCTGGATGTTCCGGAGCATTACGAGGTAGATGTGATCCGGGTGCGGGAAGCGGTGAGCATGGCGGCCGGATATAATGCGGCGATGCAAAGTTCAGAGGCCAGATATAAAAGTATATCTGCATCAGGATACACGGATCATTTCACAGACCTTTATCAGAGATATGATAAAGGTGTTTGAGGAAGATGCGGCGATTGGCATGCTTGGCTGCGTGGGCTGTAGAAAACTGCCGGCAAATGGTCAGGCGGTAGGACATTGGGATGTCGGTATGGTGTACCACAACTGTATTCCGGGAACGCTCACACTGGAGCAGGATAAAGAGCAGCCAGTGGAAGTGGAAGCGTTGGATGGATTGCTGCTTGCGACATCCAGGGATGTTCGTTGGCGGGAAGATCTGTTTGATGGTTGGGATTTCTATGATGTGTCGCAGTGTCTGGAGATGAGGCGGATGGGCTGGCGGGTTGTAGTGCCTTGCCAAGAGACGCCCTGGTGTTACCATGATAATTTTTACAGCAGAATGTTAAACTATCAGAAATATTGTAACAAAATGATCACGGAATACCAGGACATTCAGTCCTTCCAGGCGATGGATTACCCGAGAGCAGAAAAAGAACTGGAGCAGATCAAGGAGATTGCCAGAAAGGAACTGTACGAGCTTGTGGACAAAGGAGAAAAGGCGCAGTTTCTGGAATTGTTTCAGGAGCAGGAGAACCGGGGCTGGCTTCATCTGAAAGATCTGGAGGTGTTGGCGGATATTGCGGCGGCAGAGCGGGAAGCGGGAATGGAGCGGTTCTGGCTGGAAGGAGCATCGGGGGAACAGCTTCGCGGGAAGCTGCTTGAGCTGCATCGGATATTAAAGCGAATCGAATACCGGAAAGATGCAGCAGACGGCGAGATCTACAGGAAGCTGGAAGCTTACAGCACACCTGCGATTAAAACGGTGCTTTGTGCGTATACGGAGAGACCGCAGGCAGTATGGGATCGGATTCAGGAGGAAATGTGGAAACGGCAGAAGGATTGACAAGGGAAGCGGAAAATATCGGAAGTGAAGCATATGCACAGAAGCGGGAAACACTTGAAGAGGAGTGGCAGAAGTGCTATGGGGTGTTAGAAGAAAAGTATCTGCAGCTGATGAACAGAAATATCTGTCTGCATACAGGAGAAGGCTGGGAAGAATTAAAAATCATGTTCTCTGATGCGGCATTTATACAGACATTTGAGAAAAAAATGACTCCTTTTTGGAGATGAAGTTCCTTTTGGAGATTTATGAGGCGGAAGTACAGGCAGGTGTCCGGCATACCGTACTGGACACAGAGGCACAGAATATAGAAGAATTGTGGGAGCCCATCCGGAATCTGCGTTTTTCGCTCTGGCGGGTAAAGGCGGCAGGTATTCCCGAAATGGGGGAAGGAACTTTGCCGCAGGATTCAGGAAGAGAATATATCATCTGTTGCGCTGCTTTTTGTGATTCGTTCCGCATTTGAGGAAACCAGTGATGTTTTGGCGCCGCTGGCGGATCTTTTCCTTGATCATCAGATGCTGGTATATGCGTATGAGCTTTTAAAAAACTGCAGAAACAAATGCCGGACGTGGCGGACATAAGGGAACTGATAACAGAATTAGAGAGATATTTATAGAGGGAGTATGGACGAGCATAAGATATGTTTTGTTATGTGTGTCAATGATGATGCATATGCAGCAGAGGCGGTCTGGTACATCAGGCGGTTGAAAATACCTGACGGTTATTGTGTCGAGTGGCAGTGTGTAAAGGGCGCTGTAAGTATGACCGCAGGATACAACGAGGCAATGAAAAATTCAGATGCCCGGTATAAAGTATATTTACATCAGGATGTGATGATTCTGGAACCGGATTTTATAGAAAGGATGCTGCATATTTTCCAGGATCCCTCGATCGGGATGTTTGGGATGGTTGGTTCGAGAAAACTTCCTGAGAACGGTGTGATGTGGTATGCTCCCTGCGTAGGGAAAGTATATATGACGGATGTAAGAACCACACGGCGCAATACATTGGAAGAAGTACGGGGGGGAGTGGTGTCCGGTTGAGATGATCGACGGAATGCTTATGGCAACGCAGTATGATCTGCCCTGGCGGGAGGATCTGTTCGATGGCTGGGATTTTTATGATGCGTCACAAAGCCAGGAATTTATAAGGCATGGATACCAGGTGGTGGTTCCTGCGATGGAGCGTCCGTGGTGCCTTCATGATTGCGGAAATACCAACCTGCGCAACTACTGGCATCAGAGGGAAAAATTTGTACAGGAATACAGGTGTGAGAACAAATATGCATCAAATGAAAATATAATATCGAAATTCCAAATTTGGCTGCTGGGATCGGAGAGGGATTGCAGTACGGTAGAACAACTTCTGAACTATGAAAAGGTGCAGGGTTCTTGGAAGGCTAGAAGCATTAAAGGAAGAATGCGGGAATAGTGATTTTGTGATTGTCTGCTCCGCATATAAAAAACTTTACCGAGCAGGAGTGCTTTGGAAAAGCCAGATTGATTCGGTTTGATTTTATGCGTCTTTTAAAATGAAATCAGTCCGGAGACGGCTACGCTCTGCAGAAAACACGGGTGGAAGTAAAAGTGCAATTGGCGTAGTGTGTGGGATGAGTTATGAGCAGAAGGGAATTGAATATGAAAGTCTGGAACATAGGTTGATGTGCTTGGCAGGACCGTCTCAGGACATTTATACGGATTATTATCGTTTTATGTGGGCTTATAACGAAATTGTGAATATTCAAAACAGGAAAATAGAGTATTGCGTGATCGGCATGAATGATTACAGGCTTTGGTGGGACTTGTCACTCGGAACACAAAGCCTGAGAATGTTGGGATTTTATCCTCAGATAAAAAAAATACATTATTTGGATCGCCATAAAGATGTAATGCGGATGGAAGAAGAGATATAACTGTGCCGTACTTTTTTCAAACAGATTTTTGGAAAAGGATTTTCTGATGCGCTATCCGCATATTTATGAGATTTGTGAGAAAAAAGGACACGCGTTGTTACTGCCCCACAGAGGAGCAGAAAATAAAGGATAAAGAGGAAATAAACCATATTTTTAATAAGCCGTATCCAGCGACTTATGAGGAAAATATGGGGATTCTGAATCGATGGTTTAAATTTTTACAGCAGAATCGGATAAAAACAGTGCTTTTGCAGATGCCGTTTCCGTCTGTTTTTAGAGAAAATGTTAATAAGGAAATGAAACAGCTGACGAAAGCCGTTATGCAGCAATTTTGCAGGGAATATGATCTGACACTATTGGATCTTGGAGCAAAACCGGAACTGTTTACGGATGAGGATTTTTATGACTGGTCGCACTTGAATGCATGTGGGGCAAAAAAGGTTACAGAACAGATAAATGATTTCTTTCGTAGTATGTAGCAGGAAGATGAAAAATAGAAATAGTGCTAATGTAATACAGAAAATCAGTCGATATATATATCAGCATAATTTTAGAAAGGAAGCCGGGATGGCTGCACCGGGAAACGGTGTCGGATGAGATCATGGAAGATAACAGAGCAGAGCAGATAGAAGCATTACAGGTGTTAGAGGAGTTCAATGGTCGTCTGGTAAAGAACATGGAGATCATTGTAAAAAGAGTTATCAGGAGAGCGCCTGGATGATACAGACCAGTTTTTAAAGGGGATCATAGATGCGATCAACTGGGAGATACAGGTTGTAAACAGCACGATGCAGGTATTGAATGATGGAAAGGTGCGCGTGGACAAGGAGAGCTTTAATGCGGATATTGTGGCATTAAGCGAAGCGATCAGTGCGAAAGATGACGCGAAGATGGCAGAAGAATTTCAAAGAGTAATTCCTGTGTTTAAACAGCTGGGCGAATCTGTCAATGAAGTAATTAAATAATATTTTTGCCGTAAAGCCAGCTTTTGGAGAGTCAGAAGCTGGCTTTTTGTATACCAGAGAAAAGGAGCAAAGGAGCATAACGCCAGGATGGGCAGAATCTTATATTTTCAGTGGCATTCTTTTATGAATGCCGGAATGGAACGTGCATTGCAAAAGCTTGAAATAGCGTATGATACATTTTTTTTTATACATTCACGGATTGGGAGAAGGATGAGGAGTTCTGCTGCCGGTTTGAGAAAAAGCTGATTTCCGAAAAATATGAGAAAGTACTTTCTGTGAATTATTCCCCACTGATTTCCAGAGTATGTGAGGATCATCAGGTGCCCTATATTTCATGGGTCTATGATTGCCCTATTCATATCCGGGAGCATGAGACGCTGTATAATTCATGTAACACGATCTATTTTTTTTGACCGTATGCAGGCAGAGACTTATCAGAAACAGGGGATCAATGCGAGACATTTGCCGCTTGCTGTTGACAGTGAGGTGTTCCGTACAGTATATATGACACCGGTAAGCGTGGAAGAACAGAGAAAATATAACACAGAGATTGCCCTTGTCGGGAAGCTTTATCAGACCGAATACCAGTATTATCTGCAGCCGCTGACGGAATATCAGAGAGGCTATCTGGAGGGCATTATTGCCGCGCAGTTGAAAGTATATGGAGGCTACCTGATACCGGAACTGGTGACGGAGGAGCTTTTGTTGGATCTGAACCGCTCCTATGCAAAGGCAAGTGGTGATAAGGTTCAGGTTACCAGAAGGGAACTGGAGTATATGCTGGCATGTGAGACAACAGGCAGAGAGCGTTTTGTGATACTTGGATTATTGTCACAGCATTTTAAAACCGCGCTGTGGTCGAATGAAAAGGATGAAAGGCCGACACACGTGACACATAACGGATATGCAGATTATTATAAGCAGATGCCGTACATTTTCCACAATGCGAAAATAAACCTTAACATTGCACTGCGGGCAATCCAGACAGGAATTCCGCTCCGGGTGCTGGATATCATGGGGTGCGGTGGGTTTGTTCTCACCAGCTACCGGGAAGAGATTGCTGAGCATTTCGTCAATGGGGAGGAATGTGTAATCTATGAAAATCTGGAAGATATGTATGCAAAAAAGCAAAATTTTATCTGGAGCATGAAGAGGAGCGGCAAAGGATTGCGATAAGCGGGTTCGAAAAGGTAAGGAGAGACTTTTTACATTTGATAACGCGCTGAGACGGATTCTGGGTTAAAACAAAAGCAAACAGAACGAATGAAAAAGGAGAAGCAATGAAAGTCATTATTGTTGCATATAATCAGTTTGAATTATTACAGATGGAGATAGAAGCACTTCGGCTGCTTGCCGGGATAGAGGAACGGGATCTTATTATAGTAGACAATGGATCAGAGGATGGGCTGCGCCAGTGGCTGGAAGAGCGGCCGGGAATGAATTATCTTATCTGTGATGAAGGCGGTGAAAGTTACAGTGCGATTGTAAACTATGCAAAGGCAGAATTTCAGATAGCGGAGGACATATTGCTGCTTAATCCGTGTTATATGATACTGCCAGATTCCATTGAGGAGATGCAGAGACTGCTGTATGCCGACAGGGAGATCGGTGCAGTTATGCCGAAGCTGATACACAATGGCTCCGAGACTGCCGGCAACTATACGGAGGCAGTTTCATACATACAGGAAGGGAAAATTGCGTCGGAAGTGAATTTGCAACAGCTGAAATTGACAGATGGCTGTGTGATGCTGAAACGATCCATGCTGGAGAAAGTGGGGATATTTGAGGAGAAGCTTTTTCTGGCAGAAAATGTGATGTGGGATTACTGTGTCAGGGGAATAGAGCTTGGGTATAAGCTGTTTGAATGTGGTTCGGCATTCTTTTACCAGATTGCAGAAAAACAAAAAAAGGGAAGGAAAAACAAACAGCATGCATTGTCCGATCGGCGGTTATTGAAAGAAAAGTGGGATATGAATTATTTTAATGCAATTCCAAATACAGGATTGTGCTTTCCTATATCACAGAATCCCGGGAGACGCCGCTCCGTGTTCTTGAGATTGGATGTGATTGCGGGGTTAATCTGCTCTGGGTCAGAAATCATTATCCGAACGCTGCGCTTTATGGAGTGGAGATCAATGCATCGGCGGCTGGAGTGGCAAAGTGTATTGCAAATGTAACGGTAGGAAACATTGAGGAGCGCCAGATGGATTTTGGCGGAGTTACGTTCGACTATATCATATTCGGGGATGTTCTCGAGCATTTGAGAGATCCGGAAGGAACCTTGAACTATTGTAAAGAATTTTTTGAAAAAAGGGGGAAGTATCCTGGCATCGATTCCGAATATTATGCATGTATCGGTAGTAAGAGATCTGCTCAATGGTAATTTTACTTATGCAGATCAGGGACTGCTCGACAGGACACACATTCACTTTTTTTACCTATAAAGAGATTCTGCGTATGCTGATGCGGACGGGGCTGGAAGCGGTTGACATCCGGATGGCGATCAATGGCGTCAGCCAGGAAGACAGAGAATTCGTAAGTAAGTTGATGGAACTTTCGGAAGTGTCCGATGAGAGCATGTTTTACGCGTATCAGTATCTGCTGCAGGCAAGATGCGCAGATGGAAAAAAATGTGTGACTGAAAGGTTTTGGAAAGCGGGAATGGAAGAAGCACAGGAATTAAATTTGAGAAAGGCTTGCCGGTCTGATTGCAAATTCTTGTTTCGATTAAGAAATGAAGATGAGGTTCGCAAAAATTCTTTTCAGACGTCGGAAATTCCATACAGCAGTCATGAGAACTGGTTTGCACAAAATTGCAGGATGTCAATACAGTTATCTATATTTTAGAGAGAAACGGACAGGCAATCGGACAGATCCGGGCTGACAGGCGGGAGCGGACTGCAGAGATTTCTTATGCTCTGTGCAGTGAGGCAAGAGGCAGGGGACTTTCGCGCTGGATGCTCTCAGAATTGGAGAACAGACTCAGAGAAGACGGATTCTGCAGCGAACTGTATGCAGAGGTAAAAAGAAAATACCGCTTCGCAAAAAAATATTTCAATCTCTGGGATATCGGCAAAAACCGGAGAAGTATGGATTTTCTTACACAAAACAGATACCTTTGTACAGTATACTGATGTGTACCTATCATTCGTCAATGACATTGGGAAATGCATTGGATTCTGTAAGACATCAAACATGTCAGAACTGGGAACTGGTGATTCTTGATAATGGCAGTAAGGACGAAACCATTACTGTTTTGCAGGAATATGAGAGAATAGATGAACGGATTCACGTGATCTATCGAGATTCTAATGTAGGATGGCGCAAGGGAATCAGCCTGTGCCTTGAGAAAGCATCAGGGCAATATATGATGTTTCTGGGAGCGGACGATTATCTGGCATCAGACGAAACGCTGCAGGAAGTAACAGACGAGATCCGAAAGAATCATCCGGATATTGTATGGACAGGCTGCGGATTCGCAGTGTGGGACGATGGGACGTTACAGGATTGCGGAGCAGAAAATTCCCCATACCGCATTTATGAGCAGGAAGATAAGCTGCAGATTTTTGCAGAACTGATGCAGAAGGTGTACTATAATTCGGTAATGCATTATGTGCGAATCGATTTTTTGAAGCAGTATGGCATTGACTTTTATGAACCATATTATGGTGATTGTGAGGGAATGACAGAGGCGATTGCAAGAGCCGGGAAAATGGTCGTTATGGATCGTATGGAATATGTTCTTACCACCAATACATCGCAGACGGCGACAAGGGTGTGCTTCGACTATAATACCGAACGGCAATGGAAAAGCATAAGACAGGTGCTGTCGGAGAATACCGAAGGAAAGCAGGAGACACTTTCTTATGTGGCGGGCAGAGTGCTGGATAATCTGGTGGCGATCTGTCAGAGTATTGTGCTGGGTGAACCCCTTACAGACCGTTATATGAATCCGATAGAACGCGGATTCGCAGAACGCTTTCTCAGGGTTGAGGAGATGATCTCAAATGATGCCATGGCAGAGATGATGTACTGGGCTGGCAGGGAAAGCTATGCGGAATATCTGCTGGGGCTGCCGGAGTTGCCTACTGGAGCTTGAGAAAACAACAGGCAGTTATAAAAACGATAGACGAAAACAGCCGGTGGATGAGCAGATTTGTTCATCTGGCGATGCGGCAGGATGAAAACGGTGAGATCGTATGGAAAACATGGATTTCAAGAGCGGACGGGGAGCAGTTAAAGACACTGTTTGAGAGGAAAGAAAACCGTCACCTGATTGGTGCAGAATTATTATTGAGAAATAATGTGGAGTACGAGGAATCGAAGCAGCGGCAGGATATTTACGAGATGTTGAAAGTCTGTATAGAAAAGGGAGGCGGCTGTCAAAGATGAAACTATATGAGAAAATGAACAGCGGGGTCTATGTGATTGCAGAGAGATGTCCGCAAACCATGCGGGAAAAAATTGAGAACGCATTTAAAATCATTGAGGAGGCGGCGAAAGCCGGCGCGGATTGTGTGAAGATACAGACCTACACGGCGGATACGCTCACGATCGACTGCAGGGAGGAACCGTACCAGATCAAGGGCGGTCTGTGGGACGGCTATAATTATTATCAGCTCTATCAGGCGGCCTATACCCCGTGGGAATGGCAGCAGGCGCTGCGGGCTAAGTGCAGGGAGGCCGGTGTGGATTTTTGTCTACGCCGTTTGACCGGACAGCGGTCGATTTCCTGGAGGATCTGGATGTGGAGTTCTACAAAATCGCGTCCTTTGAGCTGGTGGATATTCCGTTGATCGAGTATACGGCGAGCAAGGGAAAGCCGATGATTATGTCCTGCGGAATGGCGTCGGAGGAAGAGATCAAAGAGGCACTTGAGGCGTGCCGGAGACAGGGAAACGAGCAGGTGGTGCTGCTGAAATGCTGCAGCCAGTATCCGGCGCAGTATGAGGATATGAATGTGGCAACAATCGCGGATATGAAGGAGCGGTTCGGCGTGCCGGTGGGACTGTCGGATCACTCAATGGGATCGCTTGCGGATGTTGTGGCGGTGTCTGTGGGAGCGCAGGTCATCGAAAAGCATGTCTGCCTGGATCGGACGATTGACAACCCGGATGCAGCATTTTCCATGGAGATCGGCGAATTTGCGCAGATGGTGCAGGATGTGCGGAATGCCTGCGTGATTAAGGGAAAGGCGACCTATGAACTGACCGAACATGAGAAGAGCAGTTTAAAATACCGCAGATCGCTGGTTGCGGTAAAACCGATTGCGGAGGGGGAAGCTTTCACCGGGGAGAATGTGCGCAGCATCCGGCCTGCCATCGGTATCAAGCCGAAGTATTACCGCACGCTGCTGGGGCGCAAGGCGAAAAAGGCGTACCGCTTCGGAGAGCCGATTCTTCCGGGTGAGGTGGAGTAGACAGATGATTGTATTTCGGGTGGATGCGAACGAGCAGGTGGCAACCGGACATCTGATGCGAACGCTTTCGATCGCGTCGGCGGCGTGCAGGAAGTGCGGGCTGACGTGTGAGTTCTGGCTGGCAGAGGAAAAAAGAGACGGAGCGGATCGCAAAGGCGGGATTTCCTATCGGATTCTAGAGACGCGCTGGGATGCGCTGGAGGATGAGCTTCCGGTCATGAAGCAGCGGTTACAGGCACAGCAGGTGGACTGGCTGGTAGTGGATTCCTACTGTGCGACGGTGCGCTATCTGGCAGAATTAAACCGGATAGTGCCGGTATTCTATGTTGATGATTTCAGAAAGGAACACTACGAGGTGTCGGCGCTGCTTCAATACATACCGTGCAGGGAGAGACAGAAGACGCCGGAGGGGCTGCATGAAAAGGACGGGGTACAGTACCTTACCGGACTTTATATGCGCCGCTCCGGGGAGTTTTCACATCTTTCCTTTGATAAGCCGCGGGAGAAGAGTATTCTGCTCTCGACCGGCGGGACAGATCCTTACAATATGGCGGGCAGAATTTCTTGCGTACGGCACACAGATGCAGGAATTGCAGGAGTATCTGTGGCATGTGATTGTCGGCAGTATGAATCGGAATGAGGATATGCTGCGTGAACTGGCGGCAGAGAACCCGAAGATCATACTTCACAAGAATATTCCCGATATGTGGCGCTACATGCAGCAGTGCGAGGCGGCGGTCTCGGCGGGCGGCACAACACTTCTGGAACTGTGCGCCTGCGGGATTCCGACGGTCTGCTTTGCATTTGCGGATAATCAGCTGGAATTTGCGGAAGAGATGGCAGAACACAACCTGTTAATCTATGCGGGGGTGTGAGAGAAAAGGACGATGCGCCGCATGCAATCTGCGAAAAAGCTGGTCTGCTATACGAAAGACGCCGGGAAGAGGGCGCTGAGCTTTGAGCGGATGAGAAGGCTGGTGGACGGAAAAGGCGCAGAGCGGATTGCGGCATTTTTGCAGCAGTATAAAAAGAGATGTATGAGGTAGAAAATCATGCCGGTAGAGGACAGAAAAGACACAATCGCATTCATTATATGCGTGAATAATGAGCTGTATTTTGAAGAGTGCAGGTATTACATAGGGCATCTGGAAGTTTGGGCGGGATATGACATAGATGTGATCGGCATCTGGGAGGCGGATTCCATGTGCGCGGCGTACAATCTGGGGATGCGAAGTAGCGATGCAAAATATAAAGTCTATATGCATCAGGATGTTTTTATCCGCGACAGCCGTTTCCTGGAGAAGACGCTGCGTATTTTTTTGGGGAGCACCCAAAGACGGGGATGATCGGGATGGCTGGAGGAATCGGCATTCCGGAGAACGGCGTCGTCTATTCTTCCTGGAATGTGGGAAAAGTGGACTGCAGGGAGCCGGATCTTTCCTATGTCCTGCTGTGCGGGCCGAACCAGACCAAGGATCAGACCGTCGATGCGGTGGACGGGCTGCTGATGATGACGCAGTATGATTTGCCGTGGAGAGAGGATCTGTTTTCGGATTTTGATTTCTATGATGTGTCGCAGGCGTTTGAATTCCGCAGGGCAGGCTATGAGATTGTGGTGCCTTATCAGGAAGAACCCTGGGTGGTGCACGACTGCGGATTCGCAAAGCTCACCAATTATGACAAGAACCGGAAAATCTGTATGGAAGAGTATCCGGAATTTTTCAACGTTCCGGAGGGGGAGGAGCTGTTCTCGAGCGGAGAGTGGGATCAGCTGAGCGGTCAGCTGGCAGCGGCGATCCGCAGGATGATAGACCAGGGGCAATGGGACGAGGCCAGTCAGGCCATCGGGATCTATCATCAGAGCCAGATGAAGAGCTCCGAGCTGGAGATGCTTGCGATTATCTGTGAGATTGAGCAGACGGATCGCAGGGTAAGCAAAAGATCGTCGTTTCTGGCACAGGCGGGCAGCTGTGAAGCGATATGCCGGACCTATCTCTCGGTACGCTTTTTGCTGCATCGCATGGAGTTTGACAGACCGGCACAGGATTATCAGGAATTGATTCACGCGGTAGAAAGCGGTAACATATCAGTAGACGCCATTCTCATCCTGATCTTACATGGCGTACTGGATAAGGAGAAGGTTCTCGGACAGCTGGAGACATGGCATATGCCGGATCAAAAGAGCGCAGAGCGGCTTAGATCCTTTCACAGGCGGATGCAGAAGGAAAACAGGGGCATTCCGTATTCCTATAGTAAGAGGGCAAAGATGGAACTGGAAAAGTACAGCAAGGAGGAACAGTGATGATACCATACGGAAGACAGACGATAGAGGAAGATGATATTGAGGAAGTAGTAAAGGTGCTGAAATCGGATTTCCTGACGACAGGACCGAAGGTGGCAGAGTTCGAGCGGGCAGTGGCAGAGTATGTGGGCGCGAAATATGCGGTCGCCATTTCAAACGATACTGCGGCACTGCATGCGGCATGTCATGCGGCGGGAATCGGACCGGGGATGAGGTAATCACCACGCCGATCACGTTTGCGGCATCCGCCAACTGTGTGCTGTACTGCGGCGGAACGCGCCGGTTTTTGTAGACATCGATCCGCAGACGTACAACATTGATCCGGAGGACATCCGGCGCAAGATCACGGATAAGACCAAAGCGATTATTCCGGTGCATTTGGCAGGACAGCCCTGCGATATGGATGCCATTCATGCGATCGCAAAGGAGCATCATCTGATCGTGATCGAGGATGCGGCGCATGCGCTCGGCTCGGAATATAAGGGACGGCGCATCGGCTCCATGTCGGATATGACGACATTCAGCTTTCATCCGGTGAAGCCGATCACGACAGGCGAGGGCGGTATGATTGTGACGGACAGTGAGGAATTGTACCGGAAATTAGTGCTGTTCCGCAGCCACGGAATTACCAGAGATCCAGACCTGATGACGAGAAATGAGGGACCGTGGTTCTATCAGCAGCTCGATCTCGGCTATAATTACCGCATGACGGATATCCAGTGTGCGCTCGGCTGCAGCCAGATGCGGAAGCTGGACCGCTTCCTTGCGCGCAGAAGGGAGATCACAAAGCGCTACGATGAGGCGTTTGCGGACTGCGCGAATATTGTGACGCCGTATCAGCTGCCGGAGACGAACAGCGGATGGCATCTCTATATCATACAGGTGAAGAACCACGACAGAAAGACCGTGTTTGAGCAGCTTCGGGAGAACGGCATCGCAGTGAATGTCCATTATATTCCGGTGTACTATCATCCGTACTACCAGGAGCACGGTTTCAAAGAAGTGCATTGTCCGGTGGCGGAGGAAGTCTACTCGCACATCATCAGCCTTCCGGTTTATCCGGGGCTTACCGACGAGCAGCAGGGATACGGTCATTGAAACGGTGAAGCGGCTGACAAAGTAGAGGGAGAGGCTTATATGGAGTATCAACGTTTAGAGGAACTGGTGAATCAGAATAAGTGGGATGAGGCTTGCAGAGAGCTTGATAAATATGTAGATGGAGAGTGGGATGATCAGCTTGCGGTGCTTGCGGCAGCAACCTGCTTTGCACTGGGAGATCGGGATGGAGCGTTTGAGTGTATTGTACAGGGATTGAAATACAACTATAAAAATTATGAATTATATTTGATGCTCGGGAATTATTATGAACCGAAAAACTGTAATCAGGCATGGCTCTGTTACCAGAATGCACTGTATTATTGCGATAATGAACAGGATTATGATGTGATCTTACAGTATAAGCAGCGTATGGAGCAAAATCCGGACTGGTGTGTACAGAAGGTGTCTATTGTAATACTGACATATAATCTCAAAGAGATGAACATACAATGCATTCGCAGCCTTCGTGATACCAATGATCCGTCAAGTTATGAACTGATCGTGGTAGACAATGCTTCAACGGATGGTACATTGGAGTGGCTTGAGCAACAGCTGGATATCAAGCTGATCGGAAATCGTGAGAATAAAGGTTTTCCCGCAGGATGCAATCAGGGAATCAAAGCAGCAGAGCCGGAAAATGATATTCTCCTTCTGAATAATGACACACTTATTTTGCCTAAATGCCATTTTCTGGCTGCGCATGGGATTGTATCAGGAAAAACGCATTGGCGCGACCGGAAGTATGTCTAACTGGGCAATACCAAGGCAGCAGATAGAGCAAAAACTTGACAGTGTGGAGGCATATATTGCATATGGCACCGCGATGAATATACCGATGAAAAATGCTATGGAGAAAAAAGGTATGGCTTGCAGGTTTTGCATTGCTGGTGAAGAGAAAAGCGCTGGATGAAGTGGGGTTGTTGGATGAGAGATATTCTCCGGGGCAGAGTGAGGATCTTGATTTATGCGTGCGCATGAATCTTGCGGGCTGGCAGGTCAGGCTGTGTCATAATAGTTTTATCATACATTACGGACATGGAAACGGGAAAAATACGGATGTCTGGAAAAAGACAAGTTCCGGTTCTTATAACAAATTTAAGAAAAAATGGGGTTTTGATTTATCCTATTATACCTATAGCCGAAGAGAACTGGTTGATATGATCACACAGCCGAAAGGAAGAGGCAATTTCGGTTCTTGAGATCGGATGTGGATGCGGTGCAACGCTTGCGCATATTGCATATGAATGGCCACATTCCAAAGTGTGCGGAGTTGAGATTCAGGATGCGATTGCACGTATTGGAGCGAATGCACTGGATATTGTGCAGGGAGATATTGAGACAATGCCTCTTACCTATGAAAAGCAGTCGTTTGATTATATTATCTTTGCAGACGTTCTGGAGCATTTGCGCGATCCTGAAAAAATGTTAAAAAGACTTGCGCCATACCTGAAAGAGAATGGAAAGTATCTTTGCAGTGTACCGAACATATTGAATAAACATGTGATTAGCAATCTTCTTATGGGAGAACTCGAGTATCAGGATGCAGGAATTCTGGATCGCACCCATTTGCGTTTCTTTACACTGGACAGCATCACAAAGGCGTTCAAACGGTGCGGATTTGAGATCGCACAGCTTATGGCGTCCTATGATAACAGTGTATTGGAGCCGGAGGAAAGAAGAATTGCTTGCGGCGCTGTACCGTGTTCCGCATTTGGCGGACCGGGAACAGTTCCGGGTTTATCAATATTATGTTTGCGCACAAAAGATGCAGGAGAATGTATGAAAAAAAAGTAAGTGTAATTATACCCTGCCATAATGCAGCAAAATGGCTTCCGCAGTGCTTTCTGTCGCTGGTGCAGCAGTCGATCGGAATCGACGGGCTGGAGCTGATTTTTGTGGATGATGCATCGGATGATGAGGGCGCGACATGGGCACTGCTGGAGGAATTTGAGCGCGCGTATCCAGAGAGCATCATGATTATCCATCTGGAGGAAAATCTGCGTCAGGGAGGCGCCCGGAACGTGGCGCTCGGCTATGCGACAGGGGGAGTATCTTGCGTTTGTCGATGCGGATGATTTTGTGGAGAAGGATTTCCTTGAGAAGGGATACCGGCGTGCGATGGAGAGCGATGCCGATATCGTACAGTTTGATTATGTGTACTATACGGAAAGACTTGGAAAAGTGGCGTCGGGAAGGCAGGCCGCGGACGAGTATCCGGATTCAGACAAAGGAGGAGCGGAAGCGTTTTCTTATCAGCGAGAAGATCACCTATGGCTGCTGGAACAAGCTGTACCGGAGAGCGCTTGTGGAGCGGGCGGGCGTCCGTTATGCCGAGCATGTCATCTATGAAGAACCGCTGTTTGTGTATCCGCTGTTGTTCTACGGAAACCGCTTTGAAATCATGGCGGAAGCTTTTTACTGTTACCGCCAGAATGAGGCGGGAACCATGCGCCGGGATATGCGTCAGATGACAACGCTGCAGATGCATGCAGACGTGCAGCTTGCCGTGTGGCATTTTATGAAGCAGACGCCGTTTTTCCGGGAGTATTATGAGGAGATCAAGCTGTATTTTCTGCATACGTACTTCTATGAGACGCTGCTGTTTGCGGTGCAGCGCGGATTTGAAGTGCCGTATTCCATGTATGAGACGCGGCGGGATACCGTAAAAGCGGAGGAGGTGGCAGACTATAGGGAGTCTCCCTATGCGGCGATGATCCCGAGGCAGATGGAGCTGTACCGGATAGAAGAGAAACTGACAGATGAAAATAGATTGAATGAATACATAAAAAGAGCATTGGAAACAGTAAAACGATCAGCAAGTATAAAGGCGGAATTGTATGGACGAAAGAAAAATAGCATTTATTGTATGCATAGTATAAAATCAGTATTACAAAGAATGTGTGAATTATCTGGCAGATCTTATGGTACCGGAGGGCTATTGCACAGATATTCTGTCTGTCACAAATGTTGCATCAATGACGGAGGGGTATAATGAGGCGATGCAGGCAAGCGACGCAAAAAAATACAAAGTGTACCTGAGGGAAGATATTTTTCTGTTAAACAGAAATTTTATTGCGGATGTGTTGAACATATTTAAAAAGTAACGCGCAGATCGGGATGATTGGCGTGCGGGGAACAGATCGACTTCCGGAAGATGCAGACTGCAATGCCGCGTGGAATATCGGAAACATTCGTGAATACGATGGAAGATGCTTAAAAGACTCATTTGAACTCCGCCAAGCTGCAACAAACTATGAGAAGGTCGCGGCTGTGGATGGCTTGCTCATGGCCACGCAATATGATGTTCCATGGAGGGAAGATCTGACGAGTGGATGGAATCTCTATGGTGTAAGCCAGTCAATCGAAATGAAACGACAGGGATATGAGCTTGTGGTTCCGAGGCAGGAACAGCCATGGTGCTATTGCGATAACAGTATTCTGAGCAGCAGGGACTATGATATCTGCCGGGAGGGATTGATGCGGATTTATCCGGAGATGTTTGCTGCAAAAGAAATTGGACAAGAGCGTGAGCAGCACCAGAAAGAACAGAATATGGCTGTTGAGATGCGGCAGGCACTGGCATGGCTGATGGAAATGCATTTATATAACGAAGCGCGGGAGGCATTGGGAAAGCAGAGGTTTAACTGGATGCCTGACATGCAGGCACAGGAAATAGCGAAATATGATGGAAATCTATTTTCTGGAGGAAGCGAGTATCTCAAAAGCGCATAGCAGCTGGTTTGCAATGCAAAGCTGGTCAGAAATATATGCCTTTTATCAGAAGATCCGTTGGACAGTGCTGCGCCTGGGGTATGGAAGGGCGGATGCGCGGATTTCGGAGCTTAAACGTATGGTGGATGCCGGCGAAATCAGCAAAGATGCAATCCGAAAAATAGCGAATGTATCATTGCCTGATACGACGGGAGTTTTTCGGTATTTTTGGACGGAAAAAGAAAGAGCAGCCGCTTGTAAGCGTGTGTGTGGCGGTCTATAATGCGGGCGGGTTTTTACAAGAGACATTGGAAAGTGTTTTAAATCAAACCTATACCAATATAGAGTTTTTGGTGGTAGATGACTGCTCGACGGATAACAGCAGGGACGTTATCACATCCTGGCAGAAAAAAAAGACAACAGAGTGAAACCGGTTTTTTTTATGGAAAGCAACTCAAACGTGTGTGCAGCAGTCAATGCCGGATTTGAGAGAGCGAAGGGAACGTATGTAGCGATCATTGGCCATGATGATGTGTGGCGTCGGACAAATTGGAAAAACAGGTGGCTTTTTCTGGAGGAACATCCAGATACCGGGGCATGTTTTACATGGGGAGAGGTAATTGATGAAAATCAGACGCTTGTAAGCAAAAAAATTGTCTGATATATCAGGCCATGAATGCTGACAATAACAGTGCGGAAAAACTGGCTGCGCCGAATGATCCTGGATAAATCAAACTGGGCGTGTGCGCCTAGCGTGTGCATACGAAAGTGATATTGGAGCAGGTGGGGTATTATCGTTATGGTTTAGTACAACTGCAGGATTATGAATTGTGGCTTCGCATATTATGTGATTCCTCTATTTATATTTTGCAGGAAAAATTGACATGGTATCGACGTTTTACAGAACAGGGTAAAAATTTATCGAATTTGCCGGCAACAGAGGGAACGGTAAACCGTCTGATGCATGAGATGTGGTGGAGCGTTTTTCATACGGTTGAAAAAATGACGGATGAAAAATTTTTACAGACATTTGCTGATGAACTGAGGTGGAAAGAAGCTTCTTCCCACGAGGCGGTTCTTTGCGAGAAGGCATTTCTGCTGTGGAATTTGGGAGGTTCGCGGGCGGAGAGTTATTTTATCAATCTTCTGGAAAATGCAAAGTGTCGTGATGTCCTTGAAAAAGAGTATCATTTTACCCCTAATGATTTTTATGTTATGAATAAAGAAGAATAAATGGTATTTTGCAAGATAGATTAGGAAAGAGAGAAGCCGGGATGGATGAGAGAAAAATAGATTTTATCGTATGTGTAACTGAAAGTATTTGCTGTGAAGAATGTATGAGGTATATTTCAGATCTCATCATACCGGATGGATACTGTATAGATGTTTTGACAGTTTTTTGAAGCAGAGGGAATGACTAAGGGATACAATGAGGCAATGCAGGAAAGTGACGCAAAGTATAAGGTTTATTTTGCGTGAAGACACATTTCTGTTAAACAGAAACTTTATAGCGGATATTTTGGATATTTTTCAGAAAAATGACCGGATTGGAATGCTTGGAGTGGCAGGAACGGATGTACTTTTTAGATAATGGGGACTTTTTGAAGTGGAACATCGGCAGCATAATGGCTTATGATGGGAGATGTATAAAAGATCATTTTGAGTTACGACAAACATCGGCAATATATGAAAAAGGTAGAGGCGCTAGAAGGAACGCTGATTGCTACACAGTATGACGTCCCATGGAGGGAGGAGCTGATGGGATGGAGCTTTTACAGTGTGAGTCAATCCGTTGAGATGAAAAAAAGCAAGGGTATGAAGTTGTTGTTCCATATCAGGAAAACGCGTGGTGCTACCGTGATAATGCAATTATAAATGCAGAAGATTATGAAAAAAAGACCATAGTCAGATGCAAAAATTGTATCCGGAATATTTCCCGACGAAGAGAATGGGCGGAGAAGTGGAAAAATATCGGGAAAACGGCAGGATGGCGGAACAGATGAGGGAACTTCTGACCCGGTACGTGGAAATTCATTTGTATCATGATCTCGGTAAGCTGCTGGAGCGGCAGAGATATAACTGGCTGCCGGATATGCAGGTACAGGAAGTTATGAATTTAATAGAAATATATTCCTTAGAAAAGATGAGCACAGAGAAGGTACATTGTAAATGGTTTGAAATGAATCATTGGAAAGAAATGTATCAAAGCTATCGGAATATGCGGTGGACGCTGCTGAGGATGGCATACGCAAGAGAGACAGTCGCATTTCGGAGTTGGAAAAAGCGGTTGCTGCAGGTGAGATCAGTAAGGATGCTATTCGGAAAACGGCGGGCATATCCCTGAATGACACATCAGGTGTTTTTGGTTGTTTTTGGAAAGAGAAGAAAGAGATGCCGTTGGTAAGTGTTGTAATGTCAGTTTATAACGGCGAAAAATTTGTTGCCGAAACAATAGAGAGTGTTTTAAATCAAAAACCTATTCCAATATAGAGGTTATCATTGTAGATGACTGCTCTAAGGATGGAAGCAGACAAATCATAGAAAAGTATCAGAAAAAAAAGACTGGCGTGTCCGAACGATTCTGATGGACCGAAATTCAATGTATGTGTGGCATGTAACCGGGCGTTTGCAAATGCAACGGGGAAGTATGTAGCGGTGATTGGGCATGATGGTATCTGGGGAGCGGATAAGATCGAGAAGCAGATCACATTCTTGGAAGAACATCCAGATGTAGGTATATGTTTTACCTGGATAGAAGTGCTTGGGGAGAATGGAGTGCTGATCAGCAAGGAATATGAACAGCTTTATCATATGATGAATGCGGATAACTATACCGCAGAAAACTGGCTGCGCCGTATGATATTAAATAAATCGAATTGGGCGTGTGCACCCAGCGCATGTATCAGGCGGTCAGTGTTAGAAGAGACAGGATATTACCGGTACGGGTTGGTTCAGCTGCAGGATTTTGACCTTTGGCTTAGAATATTGAATTATACATCGGTTTATGTACTGCAGGAGAAACTGACATGGTATCGGCAGTTCGGCAGAAAAAGGAGCAAATTTATCGGATCTTACAGGTGATAAAGGAAAAGAAAATCGTCTGTATCATGAATGTTGGTGGATTATATCAAATGCAGTCGAGCAGATGTCGGATGAAAAATTTTTAGAGGTTTTCTCAGAGGAATTGCATTGGAAAGAGGCTTTGTCACATGAAGCGGTTGTGTGTGAAAAGGCATTTTTACTTTGGAGGCTGGGAGGCTCGTTGGCGGCGCCATATTTTATAGATATGCTTGAGAAGAAAGAGTGTAGAGAGATTTTGGAGCAGAAATATCAGTTTACGCTAAACGACTTTTTTTATGCATTGAACCGCCAGGCATAGCGTAAGAGGCAGGGAAGTATAGAAAATGGATGAAAAGAAGATTACATTTATCATATGTGTAAATGACCTCTGGTATTATGAGGAGTGTGTGAGATATATTAAGGAACTATACGTGCCGGACGGGCACAGTATAGATATTTTGTGCATTCAGGAAGCCGATTCCATGGCACAAGGATATAATGGAGGATGTGAAGCTGCGGATGCGAAATATAAAAGTATATCTGCACCAGGATACGTTTATTACAAATCGCAACTTTATTTATGATATTCTTCATATTTTTTGAGAACCGCCAGATCGGTATGATCGGAGTAGTGGGGGCGACAGAACTTTCAGACCCGATAAACTGGGATACCGGAAGCATGGTATTTTATAATCCGCAGCATGCACAGAATACCGATGGATTAAAACAGGATGTGGCACAAAAATGGATAGAGGTAAAAGCGGCTGGAAAATATTTACTGGCAACGCAATATGATATTCCATGGCAGGAAATGGATGGCAGTTGGAGCAATTATAATATATTGCAAAGTCTGGAGATGAGAAAAAAGAGGGATATCAGGTTGTAGTACCGTACCAGGAAAGACCGTGGTGCTATCATGATGGAGGCTGGGAAACCGGCACAAAATTTTCTGAAAAAGAAGAAACGTACAGAAATATAACAGTAGAACTAAAAGGGATGTTGCAGGAGCAAAAATTTACGGAATTAAATTATATCGCGGAGAACTTGCAGGACAAAAAGCTGGATAATATAGCGATACAGGAGATTATGGATCTGGTGGAAATCTACGGACTGGAAAGCAGCAGTGTAGCACCGGATCATAGTGAGTGGTTTGCATGTAATGACTGGAAAAAAAATTGAGGAATATTATAGGTGGCTACGATTCGTAATTCTTCGTATTATGTATGAAAGAGAAGATGAGCGAATTGTGGAACTGAAAAACGTGTGGAAGAACGACGTATTTCACGTGACGCGATCCGAAAAGTAGAGAATGTATGTATGTGTGGACCTAAAGGAACGCAAAGAGATCTGTTCGGTAAAATAAAAGAGGAACCGTTGGTGTCGTTATACCTGTGTATAATGGTGAAAACATTATAAATGAAACGTTGGATAGTGTTTTGAGCCAAACCTATTATAATATGGAGGTTATTGTAATAGACGATGCTTCTGTGGACGGGAGTAGGGAGAGGATACTGGCATATAATGACGATAGAATCCGATCAGTTTTTCTGGAAAAAAATCGCCATGTCTGTTATGCTGGAAATGAAGGATTTAAGCTGGCGTGTGGAAAATATGTGGCAGTGATAGGTCATGATGATGTCTGGGAAACAGACAAAGTGGAAAAAGCAGATTACGTTTTTGGAAGAACACCCCACATATAATCTGTGTTTTTTCCTGGGCGGATATCATAGACGAAAACGGACAGAACAGAAACAGAGAGAATAAGGAACTTTACCAAAGGTTTTGTTCTGGTAATTATCCCACAAAAAATGGATTCGGAAGCTTCTCGAAAGTAATAATTTTTTCTGTGCGCCAAGCGTGTGTATTAGGAGAGAAGCGCTTCAGGAGAGCGGCGGTTATAGATATGCGTTGGTTCAACTGCAGGACTATGATTTGTGGCTGCGGCTCTTGAAGACGGGCGAAGTATATATTTTTCAGGAAAAGCTTACGCGCTATAGGCGTTTCTTTGAGAAAGGGAAAAATATTAGTGAAGACAACGCTGCAACCCGGATAAGGGATGCGCACGAGAGACAGTGGATTCATTACAATAACATAAAAAATATGTCGGCACAGGAATTTTTGGAAATTTTCAGTGACGATCTGAAAAATCCAGCAGCAACACAGGAGAAAGAAGTCCTGTGTGAAAAAGCGATCTGGCTGTGGAATGGTGGGAATTGTTTCGCAGAGGACATGTTTGCGCAGTTATTTGAGGATGAGGAAAGTAGAAATATTCTTGAGGAGGAATATGGGGTTGGCTTGAAAGATTTTTACGAGATGAATACCAAGCCGATGCTGTTTGACGATTCGGCGATGGACGTAATTAAAAACAAGAACAGGAAACTCAGTGAATATGAGAAGCGAAATAGAACGTTTGGAGGAAGAACTATGCAAATTATAAAATATGCATTTCAGCAGCACGGTGACGAACGCGGGATGTTGGTGGCGCTGGAAGAGTATAATGATATTCCGTTTGAGATCAAGCGCGTTTATTACATGTATGATACCAAGGAAGGAGTTACCCGGGGTTATCACGCACACAAATCACTGGAACAGATTCTGATCTGTATTCACGGTTCCTGTAAGATTCGTTTGGATAACGGGAGAGAAAAAGATTGTTTCTCTTGAAAAGCCATATGAGGGTCTGTATGTTCCGAACAATATGTGGAGAGAGATGTATGACTTTTCGCCGGATGCCGTCTTAATGGTGCTCGCATCAGAGGTATACAAAGAAGAGGATTATATCCGGGATTACGATACATTTTTAAAGCTGGTGAAAGAGGGATCGGAGCATGCATGAGATATCATATCTGAATCTGAGAGGAATTCACGAAAAATATAGAGGAAGAACTGGATCAGGCTTACAGGGAAGTGATGGATCGTCAATGGTTTATTGGCGGAGAGGCAGATCGCAGATTTGAGCAGGAGTTCGCAGCGTATTGCGGGGCGAAGGCATGTGTGGGAACAGGAAACGGACTGGATGCAATCCGCCTGATTTTACTTGCATATGGGATTGGAGAAGGGGATGAGGTAATCGTTCCTGCCAATACCTTTATTGCGACGGTGCTTGCGATTACATATGTTGGGGCAAAGCCGGTATTCGTAGATGCGGATGCTGACACTTATACGATGGATCTGACCCGGGTGGAGGAGAAGATTACTGCCAGAACAAAAAAGCGATTGTTGTGGTACATCTGTATGGACGGGCTGTAGATGTGGCACCGATCCGTGATCTTGTAAAACAGCATGACATCAAGATTATAGAGGATGCTGCACAGGCGCACGGCGCAGCAGTGCGTGGCGTGAAAGTTGGGAAGCTAGGGGATGCAGCTGCGTTCAGCTTTTACCCGGGAAAAAAACTTGGGTGCGCTTGGAGATGCAGGAGCAGTTGTGACGGATGATGTGGAACTTGCAAGGAAGGTGCGGGCTTATGGAAACTATGGCTCCTACCAGAAATATTGTCATGTATACAAGGGCTGCAATTCCAGGCTGGACGAATTGCAGGCAGCATTCCTTTCGGTAAAACTACCGCATTTGGATGCATGGAATGAGGAACGGCGTAGAATTGCAGGAATTTACGGACGGCAGATTACAAATGAGAAAGTTGTGTTGCCGCAGATGCCAGTGGATGAAAAAAAGGAACATGTATTTCATATCTATCCGATTCTTGTAAAAGAACGGGAAGCGTTTGTGGAGCATTTAAAAGAACATGGAATAGCAACGAACATTCACTATCCGATACCGATTATGGAGCAGCAGGCATATCAGGAGTTTCGCGGACAGATGCAGCAGTATCCGGTGACAAAGCGGATCTGCGCAGAGGAAGTCAGCTTGCCGTTATATCCGGGCATGACAGAGGAAGAGATTTTGCAGGTTATTAAAGCGGTAAATGAATTTTAATTAGTGGGGATGGAAGATGAAGGTAATTATACTGGGCACGGGCGACATTGCGCTGGAAGTATTAAGAAAATTACAGGATGATGTACGGATAAATGTACTGGGGGTTATTTGCGATGCGTCGGTGAAATATGAGGCGAATGAACAATATCAACAGCAGATAATGGCGGCAGGCGGAAAGATACTGGAGTTTCGGGAAGAGAATCTTACGCAGGCGGATATTATATTTGCGTGTGAGTACAGGAAAGCCATTGCAAAAGATTATGTAGAGCGCTATCTGTTTTTGAACTGCCATGCGGGAATTTTGCCAAAATACCGTGGATTTTCTGCAAATCCCTGGGCGATTATGAATGGGGAATCTGAGGTCGGTTATACCATTCACAGGATGGACGAGAAATTAGATAATGGAGATATCTGTTATATTGGAAAGTTTACAATTCAAAGACAGGAAACATATGCAGATGTTGCATGAAAAAATATTTCAGGATATGGTAGCGCGAATCGGTGATATTTTTATATGGCGTTTATCGAGGGAAGATAAAACTGCAAAAAAGCAGGGAGACAACCGGTGTATATTGTAGCCGGTTCAATGCGCAGATGGGCGATTTGGGGGACTTCTCTGAAAATGCAGAGTATATGTATAATCTTTTTCGCTGTATGGCAAAACCGCATGGAACAGGAGTGTATTTTTATTACAAAGGGAAACGGTACAATGTTGGTGCAATGATTCCGGGGAATGATTTGCAGCTGGAAGATTATTTGGGAATTCCCGGTAAAGTGGTGAATTGTGCAGACGGGGCTATCTGGGTAAAGACGCGCGATAATGTAGTAGTCCTTTCTGAACTGACAGATGAGGACGGGGAACACATTCCGGTAGAGTATTTTAAAATCGGCAATAAGTTCGGAAAGTGAGATAAATGGTGGATATCAGGATTGAAAAATACCGGGCAGAGTATGAAAAACAATGGGATCAATTTATACAGGAGAAATCCGTAAATGGAACATTCCTGCAGGAAAGAAGATTCCTGAACTATCATAGAGAGGACAGGTTCAAAGATTGTTCACTTTTGTTTTTTGACAAAACAAATCTGATTGCAGTCTGCCCGGCGTGTGAAGTGCTGCAGGATGGGAAGAAAACGTTTTACTCACACAAGGGAAGTACATATGGAGGCATTGTGCTTGAGAAGGAGATGCTTCGTGTAGATAAATTTCGATGCATATATGATGCCTTTGAAGCGTATTTAAAACAGCAGGGCTTTCAGGAGTGTATATTAAAACTGACAATGGATCTGCTGTGTCAGTATCCGCAGGAGTTGATAAAGTTCTACTTATCGTATGCCGGTTATAAAGAGATAAAAAAGAATTAAATGTTTATATCGATTATCGTAAATATAATAACGATGTTCTGTCGAATTTTTTCTAAGATGAAAAAAAAAATGTTCGTAAATGTATCGAAGCGGGCATGCAACTGCGGGAATTACAATCTGAGAAAGAAATAGAGCGGTTCCATCACGTACTGTCAAAAAACCTTCAGAAATATGATACTGTACCCGTGCATACTGTTTCAGAAATGATTGATTTGAAAAAGAGGCTGGGGGAAGGTGTAATATTTTACGGGGCATATATGGGGAACTGCTTGTTGCAGGAACGATGGTATTTGTTTTTGAAAAGGTAAGATGTGCACATACGCAGTATCTTGCGGCAGATCCGGACTACGCGAATGTGAATGCGATGTCGTTTATTTACTATAAAATGATCGAAATATACATGGAAAAAAGGATTTCGATATTTGTCGTGGGGGGCACAACAACAGAGCATGGTGGAGAAGAGATAAATTGAATTTGGCAAATAATAAAGAAGAGTTTGGGAGTCTGCATTCTGTAAATTCTATTTTTGAGAAAAGTGTGGCGGATATTGAGCAGAAGATTTGAAGAGGTCAGATGTATGGATAACAGGAACAGTGGAACGATTAAAAGAGCAATTACGGTCTATGTGCCGGGGAATGTATGTAACTTTAGATGTAGCTATTGTTATGTGTCAGAATGTCTGCGCGATGGACACGAGCAGGCAGGGCATTTTAACTATTCTGTTGAACATATGGTAGAGGCATTCCGACCAGAACGGATTGGCGGAAATGCGCATATTACGGTCATCGGTGCGGGCGAGACTTTGATTCCACCAGAGGTAGTACCGTTTGTAAAAAGGGTTGCTTCATTTAGGACATGTTGTAGAGCTTGTTACAAATAATACATTAAATCAACGAATTGATGAATTACTAGATACACCAAGGGAAGATATTGGAAGATTAATTGTGAAGTGCTCGCTTCATTGGAAGGAATTGAAAAGACTTCATAAAGTAGAGGATTACTTTAACAATATAAAACGCATTATTGCAGCTGGAGCATCTAGTTATCCTTTTTTTTTAGTTATTTGTGATGAATATATGAATGAATTGGACGAAATTATTGATATATGTAAGCGTGAACTTGGTGCGGTGCCACAATGTACACCCTGTGTAACAGCAGAGACACGTGCAGATTTTCTTAAGGGTGGGGTTGCGATGACGAGTCCGGCTTGTACGCCTGCGTTTGTGAAAAGAAATAGACAAAAAAATTCCATTCAAAATTGTTTGAGCAAAGTGTCCGGTTTCTTGATGTAGATGTGAAACGTGTTTTCTGCTATGCAGGTAAATGGTCGCTTGGAGTTGGCATGGGGGATGGCGTTATGTGTAAATGCCACAATGTGGGGATTCCGGGCAATTTTTTTGAAAATATAGAAGAACCATATATAGGAGAGCCTGTTGGATGTGAGTGTGGAATAGCAAGCTGCTGTTTACAATATGGGTTTTATGCACTTGGGTTAATACCGGAAATTCCGGAGGTGCCTACATATACAGAAATGGTATGTGGTGGCAGGGAGCATCTTTTTTCGGAAGAAGTAAAAAGCCTTGATGAATGTTAAAATTGGGGATTCGGAGGAAGCGTTATCAGACGAAGAAAAAAATGCAGTTTTTAATGCGAAGAATGGAGGAAAAGGATGCAGATATTCAGAAATATAATGAATTAATAGTAAAATACAATACGGTGTTAAATGATTATAAACAGAGGTATGAGCCATCCAGTCAACAATTGGTAGAAAGTCTATTAAATATAATAGATGAAGATATTCTGGATGAAGAACATGTCAGCCGTATTACATATGGACATATAAGAGCATTAAGACAAATCTGCAATGAAGTGAATGACGGACAGCGCCTATATACTCAGATTTTGAAGAAACTGTACGGCGTAATCGTAGAAAAGAAATATTATAAAGAATCTTTTGTATGTTGCGACATAAAGGAGTCGATGCATTATATCGATAAGCTGCCACTTAGTGTTTTGGTTATACCGGGAGAGAAGATAGAGGATGTAGAATATATTTTGGATATGGAGGATGTAGATGCGCTGGTTGATTTTTTTTCTGGAAGGAGTTTGAGCACATTCTATGAGTGAAAAAGTGATTATCTTGTATGATAGTCAGTACAAGAGAGCGTTGGAAGCGGCACTGGATAAGAAAATAGAGGATGTCAAATGGTACAGTGTGGATTCAATGACAACTCAACTTTACGAAATTGCAGTAACAATTATGCAGGACGGTTGCGTAACAAGCAATGCGCGGGTTTTTGTGCTTGTGGGGACATATAAGAGAAGAAAGTACATATGGAATATGTTGTTGACAATTGGATACTCGGAAGAGCAACTTGTCAATGTGTATCAATTTTATTGGGAAATGCAATCTCAAATGAGATATAGAAGAATTATGTCACATACGTGTGATATATTGGATGGCATAGTATTAGGAATATCACATGGAAAGTGTGGAATTGATGTGGAAAGACTCCCCGGAAGATGGGTTAATTTGTGTTGCAGTTCTCAGGATATTTATTATAATTACAAAACGTTATGTGCGGTGTTGGATATATGAGTATGATGAACAAATTAAGTCCGTCAAGTATATAGTAATTGATATGTTTGATTATACGTATTTTAATTATGATGTATTAATGGCTAGTGAATGTGAATCGTATTTGGAATCCAGTGGATTTTTGGGTGAAACTAGGAATGGTATGAGTGAAAAGCGTAATATAGAGCAGATAAATGAAGAATTAATACATTTTTGGCAAGAAGGAAGAGAGATAGAATAAAGAAGGCACTATTTGAAAAAGTATTTCCAGAAATGAAAATAGCAGATAAAAATTGGTATGGAACATGGAAGGATGATTTGATCGATCAGGCGAGAACACTAAGTCAGAAGGAAATTGAAGATTATCGAAATTGGACGAAATTTTCGGCAATTCAGACAAAAATATATGAGAGTACGATTACATTCCAAACAGAAGCGTTCCAAAAAATGCTTCAACGAATAACAGAGATAAATTCTGATATACACATATTAGGGTATTGCTTCCAAAATATATTGTGGTAGAGCAGATGGAAGCGGAACTAAATAAAGTGTGGAAAGAAGTGTTTGTGCCAATAGTCCGGGAGATGGAAAATACATATAAAAATTTTGCTTTTTTTTGACCTTAAAAGGAATGGATATTGTGCAACAATCAAGAGCGTATTGGTGGGATATGACCCATTTAAACAAGGAGGGCGCAAGGATAATGACGGAGTATATTTCTACGATATTGACTGCTGGCGAATAGTTCATTAGAGATGAGAGGTAGATAAATATGGCAAAAGTATTGGTTGCATTTCATAATGGAATTGTAGATGAAAAAAAATCCGGAAGCGATGCCTGCTTTTTATGAGGCGTTTATTCGTGGCTTGGATTCTGCAGGAAATCAGGTCGTTGTGTATTCACATGGAATGTTTGGAGCAGATTTTGGAGAGATCGATGAGGACATAAAAAACGAAATTTGCGGGTTTGAACCAGATATTTGGATTATTTTTAATAATTCTTTTTCGATTTGGCAGAGGTGGTAGATTGCCCGATTATTATTTATGAGGTAGACAGCCCGCTCTATTTTAGTAATAAAGACGATATACGGAAGAAACCGGATCGCTATTTATATTTCATATTTCAGGAAGAAAGCCGAAAGGTATTGAAAGAGGATTATGGAGTTAATGAAAAGCAGATATATTTTTGTCCCTTTTTTTACAGAGGTATATGCAGATGAGACTGTGCAGCAAACAACAAATGTTTCATTTATAGGAAGTTTGTTTTCACTAGGTTCCATAAATGTGTTTGAATCATTTATTCAAAAGAGACCTTCACTCAAAGAGAAGCAGATGATGGAAAGCTGTTTGCGGGAATTACAAAAAAAAATTCTCAAGTAACTGTTAGCAATTTGATATATAAATATAACATTACATCGGAACTAGTGGTGCGCCATCTGGATCTTCAACAGCTTTTGATGATGCTGAGTAGAGAAAAGCGGCTAAAGGTATTATCGGGAGTAGCAGATTTGGGTTTGGAATTGTATGGAACAGAAAACTGGGATAGTACCTATTACAATGATTCTAAACTTAATATGGCATATATACGTAAGAAAGTATATTCTGTTGAAGATAATCAAGATATTTATAATAGATCAAAAAATAGGAATTAATGTTTCGCATTTGCAGGCGGCGAGTGGATTTCCATGGCGCGTGATGGATATTATGGCAAGCAATGCTTGCCTGGTGACAGATTATCATGCGGGATTTAAACGTCTATTTGGTGATATCCCTATTCCGGTTTATGAGTCAGCAAGTGAGGCGTATGAACTGTGCAGACAGCTGGTAAAAGATCAAAGCAGAAGAAGGGAGATTGTGCTACAATGTCAGGAGACGGTTGCAAATAAATATCGATTTAAGCATTTATTGCCTAAATTAGAAGAGTATAGTGGTGTTACACTGCATATTTAGAAGTAGTTGCTAAAACAGAAATGTAGAGGTTATCTACAATATAAAAATTTGAAATAGATTGTATTTTTTTTGGGGATAAGCAGAATAATTCCTCTAAAGAAATATGTAAAACGATTCGATATAAATATCAGAAATATATCGAAAAACATCTCAGGGAAGAGGTAGAATAACATGGTAGTTAATCACAATATGGCATCGATCTGTGAGAGCAGACAGCTGCGTTATAATGTTAAGAAGATGGAGGTATCTTCTAAAAAGCTGGCGACAGGATATAAGATTATTGGAGCAAATGATGATGCGGCGGGCTTACAGATTTCAGAGACAATGCGCCATCAGACGAGAGGATTGAATAAGGCATCCAGGAATTCGCAGGACGGAATCAGCATGCTGCAGACGGCGGATGCAGCGCTGCAGGAGACACAGGATGTTCTGGGACGTATGGTGGAATTGACCACACAGGCAGCCAATGATACACATACGGACGCGGATCGCAGATCAATTCAGGACGAACTTGATCAGCTGAATCAGGAAGTCGATCGTATCGCGTATACGACAAACTTTAATCAGCAGTACATTCTTGCGGAAGGAACACCGCAGGCGGCACCGGGATATTATCGGATACAGTCTGGAGCATTAAACGGTCAGAGCATAGATATTCAGTTTGTGAATGCAAGTAAGGAGAGCCTTGGCGTAGACAAGGTGGATGTATCTTCTCATCAAAAAGCTTCTGCGTCTATCACGATGGTGCAGGATGCAATCGAGAAGGCATCTCACTGGAGAGATAAGTTTGGTGCGCAACAGGAACGCCTGGAGCATGCGGTGCGTAACACAGATAATTCCTCCGAAAATACACAGAGCGCAGAGTCGAGTAAGAGAGACACTAACATGAATATGGAGATGGTGCTATACTCAACCAACCGAATTCTGGTGCATGCGTCCCAGAGTATCCTGGCACAGTATAATGATGATGCGAAAGCGGTACTTGAGATTTTAAAATAGTCAGAAAAAGCAAAGATGGGGAAAAGGCATTCTGTGAAAGGAATGCCTTTTGGCTATAAAGACAGGGAGAATCCCACATGAACCTATCCATCTGTATCATTACAAAAAACGAAGAACAGAATATTGACCGCTGCTTAAAGGCGCTTGTTCCGTACGGTCTGGAGACGATTGTGGTGGATACCGGATCGACGGACCGCACGAAACAGATTGCGGCGCGTTACACGGACAGGCTGTATGATTTCCCGTGGTGCGACGACTTCTCGGCGGCCAAGAATTTTTGCAATAGAAAAGGCCTCACATTCCTATGTACTGGTTTTGGACAGCGACGAGTTTGTAGAGCAGCTGGATCTGTCCGCACTGGAAAAACAGATTGCTGCGCATCCGGGGGCGGTCGGCCGGATCCGCAGACGGAATGTGTTTCACAGAAACGGGGAGGAACAGGAGAACCGTGAGTGGATCAACCGCATATTCGCAAAAAGAATATTTTCACTACGAAGGCAGGATTCATGAGCAGGTTGACGTCCCTGCACGGCGCAGAGAGCGGTTATCGGACGTATGAGACGCCGGTTGTGATCTTGCACACCGGATACGATCTGCCCGGGCAGCAGAAAAAAGAAAAAAGGCGAAGCGCAACATCCGCCTGCTGGAACAGGAACTAAAGCAGCTGGGCTGGGATGAAAAATGCCGGGGCAAAAGACGGCGTCGCAAAGGCAGAGACAGCCGGAACAGATGCGAAAGCTTGTGGGAGCGAGCAGATTCCGTATCTTCTGTATCAGCTCGGCAAGAGTTATTACATGATGGGAGAATACGGCGCGGCGTGCGACTGGTTCGCGCAGGGGCTTTCGTTTGACTTAAACCCTGCACTGGAATACGTGATTGACATGGTGGAGACATACGGATATGCGTTAATCAACAGCGGGCAGGAGCAGACGGCGCTGTTTTTGAGAATATCTATGACGAATTTGGAAAAAGTGCGGATTTTCAGTTCCTGATGGGATTGATTTACATGAAAAACGCACGGTTCACAGAGGCGGTGCGTGAATTCAAGAAGGCGGCCGGGCATGCGCAGAGTGCCGGGCACAGGGAGTGAATTCCTATCGGGCAGACTATAACATCGGCGTCATCTACGAGTGCCTCGGGAAAAAGAGAAGAGGCGCTTGCCTATTACCGGAAGTGCGGCGGCTATGCGCCGGCAGAAGAGCGGATACGCGAGCTGGGGTGGGGGTAGAAGAAAAAGCTATGACAACGAGAGAAGAAGCATTGGAATACGGAATGTCATTTCCGGATGTGTATCTGGATACACCGTTTCACGATCAGAACTGGGTATTGGTGCGTTCCCGGAAAAATAAGCGGGCGTTCCTCTGGACTTATGAATATCAGGGGCAGATGCGGATCAATGTCAAGGCGGACACGGAGTGGATCGATTTCTGGCGGAAGGCGTACAAGGCGGTCATTCCCGGATACCATCAGAATAAGAAACACTGGAATACGGTCATTCTTGACGGAAGTGTGCCGGATGTGGATATAAAGCGGATGATAGCGGAAAGTTATGATCTGGTTACGGGGAGTGAAAAAAAGAGAAGAAAATCCGGGAAACAACCGGGAAATAAGTGGGAAATAGTGTTGCAATTTCCTAACGACAGACGTATAATTAGGGCAGTTAGGGGAGGACGTGCAATGCAATATATGACATCCAGACAAAAAGCTGCAGAGTGGTCCGTCACGAGGCGTATGGTAAATTACTGGTGCGCAAACGGAGAGATTGAAGGTGCATACAAAGAAGGCAGCCGTTGGCTCATTCCAGTGGACGTAGAACGTCCGGGAGAAGAGGGAGCGTTTGCGGCGTATGAGAGCATACACCATTCGGATTACAGGCAAGAAGAGCGTTGCGGTTGGCATTCAGGACTTTGAGGCGTTAAGACGTGATCAGATGTTTTATGTAGACAAGACGGATTTTATTCGGCAGTGGTGGGAATCTGGCGAGACGACAACGTTGATTACACGCCCCAGACGCTTTGGCAAGACACTGAATCTGAGCATGTTGAACTGCTTTTTTTTCTACGTTCTATGAAAATCGTGCAGATTTGTTTGAAGGCTTGAAGATTTGGGATGAGAAAAGTTATCACAAGCTACAAGGGCGTTTCCCTGTCATATTTTTTGTCGTTTGCCGGAGTCAAAGGGAAGTCATTTGAGAGCGTGTTTAGGCAGATGAATTATGGTATTGTGGAGATATATCGTCGATTTGAGCGGATACTTGACATGTCGCAATTTACGGATAAGGAGCGGCAGGATTTTGAACGTATATCATGGGATATGGATACATCAGTGGCTGCGCAGTCTTTGAGACTTTTAACAGATTTGCTTTATACGTATTACGGACAGAAGCCGATCATTTTGCTGGATGAATATGATACACCACTTCAGGAAGCTTACTTTAATGGTTTTTGGGATGAGATGGTCTCGTTTGTGGGGGGCTTTTTTTAATCATTCATTTAAGACAAATCCGTCGCTTGGAAGAGCGCTGCTGACGGGCATTACCAGAATATGTAAAGAATCTATATTTTTCAGACCTCAATAATATAGATGTGGTCACACAGATGAGCACAAAATATGATACAGCGTTTGGTTTTACGGAAGAAGAGGTAAATGCGGGACTTGCACGTGTCGGTTTGCGGGACTGTCAGGAGAAAGTCAAGGAATGGTATGACGGCTTCACCTTTGGGCTGCGCAGGCATATGTATAATCCGTGGTCGGTCACAAAGTTTATTGATGCGGAAGGGATATTTGACACGTATTGGGCCAATACAAGTAATAATAAGCTGGTCAGTTCATTGCTCCAGAAATCTTCAAGAAATATGAAGATGGCGGTAGAGCAGCTCCTTGAAGGGAAGGCACTGCATGTGGAAATGGACGAGCAGCTGGATTTTTCACAACTGGAATATCGGGAATCTGCTATTTTTAGTCTTTTGTATGCGACAGGCTATTTGCGTGTGGACCAGAGGAATGATCAGGAATACGTGCTGATGTTGACGAACAAGGAAGTGGAGATCATGTTTCGACGCATCATACGGGAATGGTTTAACGATATGGACACCGGTTATGGGGATTTCAGAAAAGCGCTGTTGCATGATAATATAGAAGAGATGAACTACTATATGAATATGGTCACGCTCTCTACGTTCAGCTATTTTGATACAGGTACAGGGCGAGGCAATATTGATGAGACAGAGCGGTTTTATCATGGCTTTGTGCTTGGGTTGCTGGCGGATTTGTCGGATCAGTTTTCAATACGGTCAAACCGGGAGAGCGGTCTGGGGAGATATGACATTATTCTTCGTGCGCGGGAGGAGAACTGCGATTCTTACATTATTGAATTTAAGGTTTTTGACCGGGAGAGAGATGAGGATATGAGAGCGTGTGTTGCAAGGGCATTGCAACAGATTGAAGAGAAGAAATATGAGTCAGAACTTGTGGCGGATGGGATTGCAAAGGAGCGGATCAGAAAGTATGGATTTGCATTTGACGGAAAAAATGTTCTGATCGGCTCATAGAAGGAGAATATATTTTGAAGCATACCATTATCTATTTCATCGGTGTATATGACACACTCGATTTATTTACCGCAAAATTGTGGGAAGCCTTTGAGGCAATGGGCTATGCGTCCTTTGTATATGATGCGCGGCTGCCGCAGAGCAAGGATGCACTGCTTTCTGTGCTTGCGGAGAGCAGTTCGCCGGAGCGTGAATTTTCATGTGTGACATTTAATAATCTGGGATACAATCTGGATATGGAGGTGCCTGCGCTGGCACAGAGCGTACGGGAGAACGATGCGTGTATACAAAAGGGTGGGACCAGAAATGTCTGGGAATATTACGGCATCCCATATCTCAACATTCTGATGGATCATCCGTTTCACTATGAGAAGCCGCTGCGCCTGGCGCCGGAGACGTCGGTCGTGCTCTGCACGGACCGTAATCATGTAAAGTACATCCGCAGGTATTTTAAGAACATCCGCCAGGTGGACTTCCTTCCGCATGCGGGGGTGGAGCTGGGGAGCCGGCATAAGCCGCTTTCGGAGAGGGGATTGACGTTCTGTATGCGGGGGCGCTTCCGATCTATACGGTGGCAAAAATGATACCGGATCTGTCTTCCATCCCGGAAGTGGACGGACAGCTGATGGCGGGGGATGTGCTGGCGGAATTGGTGCACCATCCGGACCGGACGACGGAGGAAGTCATTGAAGAGTATCTTAAAGACCGGCGAAGCGATATCCCGGACAAGCGCGTGCAGGAGATCATTGTGCAGATGCGTTTTATCGACTCCTACGCCACTTCGTTTTTCAGGGAGCAGGCGGTGCGTATTCTGGTGGAAAACGGAATCCGGGTCACGGCGTACGGTACGGGATGGGATCAGTGCGAGTGGGCGGCAGCCCGTATCTTGATTACCGTGGAAAAGTTCTTGCGCCGGAGATCCTTCCGTCTATGAACGATGCCAAAATTGTGTTGAACACGATGACCTGGTTTAAGGCAGGAGCGCACGATCGGATTTTTAATGGAATGCTGGCGAAAGCGGTGGTGGTAACCGACGATTCTACCTATCTGCGCCGCGAATTTACCGATGGCAGGGAACTTGTGATGTTCCGGCGGCAGGAGCTTGGAACACTGCCGGAGAGGGTGTTTGATCTGTTTGGACATCTGGAGCGGGCACAGGAGATTGCAGATTGTGGATATGCTGCGGCGAGAGACGGTCATACGTGGAAAAGCCGTGCGGAGTATCTGAAGGAGTGCTTTCTGACCTGACGAATGCACATGGGCGAAGATGGGAGCGGTAAATGTAAGCTTCTGCGCGCGGTAAGGCGAACAAAGGCGGTAAGTCTCTGCGCGCAGTACTGCAAAGAAGGCAATATATAGGATAGAGGAATGGACAGCTATGCACATATTGATGTACCGATGGAAAGCATATAATTACAGAGACATTGAGCAGACTTTTTTGCTGCTTGGACATACGGTGGACAATATCGAACAGGAACTCGGAAGCTATGACGTAAGTCCTGAATTTGAGCGGGTGATCGAGGAGAAGATCCGGGGGACGCATTATGATATGGTATTTACGGTGAACTATTTCCCATTGATCTCGAATGTATGTGAGCGCACAGGCGTGAAATATGTTTCCTGGACATGCGACAATCCGCTGATCAGTATGTACCATGAATCGGTGTTCCACGCCTGCAATTACATTTTTACGTTTGATAAGACGAATTACCTGGAGTTCCGCGGGATGGGCGTAAAACATATCTGGTATCTCCCGCTGGCGGTAGATACGGAGCGGATGGATGCGCTGCTCGGGGCGCCGGAAAAACCGGAAAGACGGAATGCCACACAGGATTCGGAGATGCGGAAATACCGCGGAGATGTGGCGTTTGTGGGAAGCCTTTATGAACGCAATTCCTATGACAAGATCAAAAACAGGCTGCCGGAGTATTTAAGGGGATATTTTGACGCTGTTATGGAGGCGCAGCTTAACATCAGCGGAGCAAATATCGTGGAGCCGATGCTGACCACGAACATTCTCGAACAGCTGCAGGAATATTTTCAGCTGGAAAAATCCGAGGGATCTTTTTCGGATCTGGGGCTGATTTTCCAGACGACCGTGCTTGGATTCAAGATTGCAGAGATCGAGCGGAGAAGAGCGCTGATTGAGCTGTCAAAGCATTACAGGGTCAATGTTTACAGCAACAGCGATGTCAGTGATCTGCTGCGGATTCAGTATTGCGGGTCAGTGGACTACTGGAGTGAGATGCCGAAGGTCTTCCGCATGTCGAAGATCAATCTGAATTTTACGATACCGAACATCAAGAGCGGCATTCCGCTGCGCATCTGGGATGTACTTGGCTGCGGGGGCTTTCTTCTGACGAACTACCAGGCAGAGATTCCGTACTATTTCAAGGAGGGGGGAAGACCTCGTCTGCTTTGATGGTCTGGAAGACCTGTGTGAGAAAGTGGGGTACTATCTGGAACACGAGGAGGAGCGTAAGCGGATTGCATGGAACGGGTACCACAAGGGTGCGGGAGAAGCACTCTTATATAGAAAGAATCCACACCATTCTGGATACGGTTGCAGGTGAAGACGCAAAATAAATAGGTGGCGGCGCACTGCCGGACCGCGCTAATTAAAAGGAACTGCCGCAATAAGCATATCGTGCTTTGGGCTGATAAGTAATATTATAAGAAACAGATACTTAAAAGTTCCAGATAACCATGCAGCGGCAAATTCTGATCGCAAAATCCGGTATTTCTAACCATGCCGCAGCTGGCATCCGTGATGATCCGTGTCTTTCCAAGTTTGGAGCACTCCACGGACTGTGTGCGCAAGCCAGCAGACAATTTTAGGACTTTTTGTGTGTGTCCCTTTGCGGCACCAGACAACAGATGGCATAAATGCCATCTTTATGTCGAACAAAACATAACCGCGCGAAGCCGATGTCTGAGTTGCCATCTGCCATATTTTTTAATAGCAGATGGCAACGAGTTTCGGTTCGCGCGGTTTTATATTGTCTGTGAAGAGGTGCCATTAGGGACACCAGAAAGTCCGCTCATTGTCTGCGGCTTGTCGGACACACTCCGTGAGTGTCCAAACGTGGCCAAGACACGGAATGGGATGCCAGCTACGGCATGGAAGAAATACGTGAATTTTGCTTCAAAGATTTGCCGCCGTCTGTTTATTCTGGAACTTTTTTGTTCTCTGGTATTTCTGTAATATTACTTATCACCCCAAAGAGGATTACGCTTATTGCGGCAATTCCTTTTAACAATAGGTATCAAGCATCAGGCCGGAATACACCGAAGAGTGATAAGCCGCCGCAAAATTGTGCCCCGGATTCTTGTAGGCAATCAGAACTTTGCTGACATAGCTGATCGGGTCGATGGAAGCCTGGGTGGCTTTGCGTTGAAGACCGTTTTTGAAATTGTTCAGGGTACGAAAACTTTCGCGTGCGTCCGGTGCGGAAACGGCGTCGGTCAACAGGTTCTTGTCAATCTGGATCGATCCGTCCTGCTGCAGATTCAGCCCGATGGATTCCAACTCGTTGAAATAGGACTTTGCAACGCTCTCCATATCGTGGAGAAGCTTGCCGGACTCCTGACTGCCGTGGTAATTGTGACCGAGCTGGATCATGTTGTTGTAGACGTTGACCAGCGACTGCACATTGTCTGCGACCGCATCCGTATCCGCTTTGAAGCCGATCGTTGCGGATTCCCCGTCGGCACTGGGGGCTTTCAGCGTCAGTTCAAAAGCGTTGTTGACAGTAAATGTGTTGGACAGCGACGAATGTTCGGTACCGTTTAACAAAAAGAGCGAATTGACCGGCATTTCCGTGACGTCGTTGATGCCGAGCGTGCGCATGGCGCGTATGGAACCACTGTCCGGCGCCGGCATAATCTCAAACAGGTACTGCTCGCTATCGCCGAGACCGGTCTGCTGCGACGTGATGGAAAGCGCATTCTGTCCGCGGTCGTTGGAGACCAGTGTGGCGTTTAAGCCGATATTGGCATTATTGATCAGCCCGCATGATCTTGCGCTGCACGGTCTCGTTGGTATCCCTGCCGCTGATCGTGTACTGGAATTCATAAGAGCTTAAGTTGGTGTTCAGGTCGAAGCTGTAATTGCCTGGCACAAAGTCACTTGCGCCCGGGGCAAGATACACGCCGCGGTTGACCTGCGGTGTGGCGAGACGTTCTACCGTTATATCGAACTGCTTGGAGTTGTCCGCGTCCATGTTCGAGCCGATGTACTGCACACTCACAGCGTCCTCATCAGAAGACTGCGCGATTTTCCGGGAAAAAGCGTGTTCCGCATTGTCGTCCGGAGCATTGTTTGAAAGCGCTGCGATAAAATTCTCGATCGAGCGGGCCTGCTCCTTGATGTCGATGGCAAAACGGCCGGTATCCCTAGTGAAATTGATTTTGTAAAGGGGGGAATCTTTATTAACTTTGACAATATTATTGTATACGGCGCGCAGCTGGCTTTTTTGTGCGTGTCGTAGCGAGACATGCCGGAACCGGTGCATAAGTGCTCAGGTAATACTGATAGGCACTGTCGATGACTGCCATTGGAATCCCTCCTTTCTTCCATGAAATCATATGCCTTCGCATATGCAGGGATATAAATCCGTTTATATTGCTTCCTGCTTATATATAATGAAACTGTATTTTTTAAATGCACAATAGATATACTTCTAATATTTTTTATCGGTAAACAGATATAAAATATTTACAGTAAAAATAAAAATTACGCGATAGATTTGTAAAATCAGAAAAAAAGACTTGCGGCACACTATATGTAGTGCTAAAATAAATTCGTTGCCCGAGTTAAAAAAAAAGTGGTTGACGCTCCATATTGATTGTGATATATTAGTCTAGCGATGGAAGTAGGTCTTTTTTTATGCCTTTTTTAGGACTCCTTTCCTGAGGGGACCCTAAGCCCGGTCGCAGGGAACAAAAGACATAAGAAAAAGCACAAAGAATTTTAATGGAGGTGGAAGTTGTGCGCACGAAAATAACACTGGCATGTACAGAATGCAAGAATCGTAATTACAACACGACAAAAGACAAGAAAGCTCATCCAGACAGAATGGAAACCAAGAAGTATTGTAGATTCTGTAAGACTCATACATTACACAAGGAAACCAAATAGGCTTTTGGGCGAAGGAGTGAGAAAATGGGAGAAACCGAGAACAAAGCTGCTCAGAAAGAGAGCTTTTTTAGCGGCCTGTCGGCTGAATTCAAAAAGATCATTTGGCCGGACAACAAATCACTTGCAAGACAGACAGGAGCCGTTGTTGCTGTTTCCGTAGTAATGGGTCTTGTGATCGCCCTTCTGGATTTTGTGATTCAGTATGGCGTTGATTTCCTTGTTGGTTTAAGTTTTTAATGGAGGCATAGGTGATTTATGGCAGAGGCACACTGGTATGTAGTTCATACCTACTCAGGATATGAGAATAAGGTAAAAGCCAATATCGACAAGACGATCGAATTGAGAACAGACATCTGGAAGATCAGATCTTAGAGGTTCCGTGTTCCGATGCAGGACGTTGTTGAGTTGAAGAATGGCGCAAATAAAACCGTATCAAAGAAGATGTTTCCGGGATACGTACTTATCAATATGGTTATGAATGATGACACCTGGTATGTTGTCAGAAATACCCGTGGTGTTACCGGATTCGTTGGTCCGGGAAGCAAGCCGGTACCGCTTACCGATATGGAAATGAAACCATTAGGTATCAAGACTGAGAACGTTGAGGTTGATTTTGCTGAGGGAGACACCGTAGTTGTCACCGGAGGAGTCTGGAAAGATACCATCGGCGTGATTCAGGCGATGAATCCTGAGCAAGCAGAGCGTGACCATCAATGTTGAGCTTTTCTGGTCGCGAAACACCAGTAGAAATAAGTTTCGCAGATATTAAGCTTATGAAATTAAGCGAGCACTTGTAATCAAGTTCAAAATTTATTAAGGAGGCAATTTTCCAATGGCAAAGAAAGTAGAAGGATACATCAAATTGCAGATTCCTCTGCGGGCAAGGCAACACCGGCTCCTCCAGTTGGACCTGCACTTGGACAGCACGGCGTTAACATCGTTGAATTTACAAAACAGTTCAACGCAAGAACAGCCGATCAGGGAGATTTAATCATTCCTGTAGTTATTACTGTATACGCAGACAGAAGCTTCAGCTTCGTTACAAAGACACCACCTGCTCCTGTATTAATCAAGAAAGCCTGCAACATTAAATCTGGTTCTGCAACACCGAACAAGGCAAAGGTTGCTACACTTTCCAAAGCAAAATTACAGGAGATCGCAGAGTTAAAGATGCCTGACTTAAATGCAGCATCTTTAGAGGCAGCTATGAGCATGATCGCAGGAACTGCAAGAAGTATGGGCGTTAACGTAGAGCAGTAAGACACGAGAGTGTAATGCATCAGAGAGCACCGGCGGTGTTCTTATGGAACGATATAGTGGGAGGGTCCTCTCCCGATACTACCACCAGGAGGTTTATATTCATGAAAAGAGGAAAGGAAAATATCAGGACGCTGTAAAGTCTTTTGACAAGGCGAATCAGTACGATGTTGCTGAAGCAATCAGCTTAGTAAAAAAGAAACGCTACAGCGAAGTTTGATGAGACAATCGAGCTTCATATCAAGACCGGTTGTGATGGACGTCATGCAGAGCAGCAGATCCGTGGCGCAGTTGTACTGCCGCACGGAACAGGTAAGACTGTAAAAGTTTTAGTATTCGCAAAGGGCGTAAAAGTTAGATGAGGCACAGGCAGCAGGCGCTGACTACGTTGGAGGCGAGGAGTTAGTTCCGAAGATCCAGAACGAGGGCTGGTTAGATTTCGACGTTGTTGTCGCTACACCGGATATGATGGGCGTTGTAGGACGTCTTGGCCGTGTACTTGGACCCAAGGGCTTAATGCCGAACCCCAAGGCCGGTACTGTAACTATGGACGTAACAAAAGCCATCAATGATATCAAAGCCGGTAAGATTGAGTACAGATTGGACAAGACCAACATTATCCACGTGCCAGTAGGAAAAGCTTCTTTCACTGAGGAGCAGTTAAGCGACAACTTCCAGACCCTTATGGGTGCTATCAACAAAAAGCGAAACCGTCCAGCTTAAAAGGTCAGTATGTAAAGAGCGCAACTCTTACATCTACCATGGGACCTGGCGTTAAGTTAAACGTAACCAAGATCACAAACTAGTTTGTGTTGTTGGCGAAAAGTGTTGACAGCCGCAATATACAGTGTTATAATGCAGAAGCGTTGTAACGCGGTGCGTCCGTACGGATGCAGTCGTCTTACATGAGACAGATGCCACAGCAGTGGTAGATCCACATCTGTGGATTGCATATAATGGCCGAAGACAGCAGGTGCCGCAAGGCGTAATCGCAGAGCCTGCCGAGGGACTTTCATGAGCAATCATTGAGAATGAGATTCTGATCCCTCTCTGTCCAGGCAGAGGGGATTTTTATATCCTTTCGGATTTGTTATATGCGTAAAATCTAAAAAGGAGGTGCACGATTCGTGGCAAAGGTAGAATTAAAACAGCCTATCGTACAGGAAATTTCTGAAAACATCAAAGATGCGCAGTCTGTTGTAGTCGTTGATTACCGTGGACTTACCGTTGCAGAGGATACTCAGTTACGTAAAGCATTAAGAGAAGCTGGTGTTACTTATAAAGTATATAAGAACACATTAGTAAGCCGTGCCGTAGAGGGAACACAGTTCGAGAGCTTAAGAGACGTTCTTGAGGGACCGAATGCATTCGCAATTTCTACGACAGACGCAACAGCTCCGGCAAGAGAGTATTAGCAGATTTCGCTAAGAAAGCTCCGGCTCTTGAGGTAAAAGCAGGCGTAGTTGAGGGTAACTTCTATGACGAGGCAGGCATGAAGGCAATCTCTTCGATTCCGTCAAGAGAAGTTCTTCTTTCCAAAGTTACTTGGAAGCTTACAGTCTCCGATTACCAATCTTGCCCGCGTTCTTAATCAGATCGCAGAAAAGGGCGGTGCAGCTGACGCGGCAGTAGAGGCTGCTCCGGCAGAAGGAAGCTCCTGCAGCAGAAGCAGCAGAGACTCCGGCAGAATAATCCGGATCGAATGTAGTGAAAAAAGCCGCAGGGATCTGCAGGCAGAAAACGTATCATCGTGATACAATCTCAATATTAAATGGAGGAAAATAATCATGGCAAAGATGACAACAGCAGAATTTATTGATGCTATCAAAGAGTTAAGCGTATTAGAGTTAAACGACTTAGTAAAGGCTTGCGAGGAAGAGTTCGGCGTATCTGCAGCAGCAGGCGTTGTAGTTGCAGCAGCAGGTGCTGGTGACGGCGCAGCAGCAGAAGAGAAGACTGAGTTCGACGTTGAGTTTACAGAGGTAGGCCCGAACAAGGTTAAAGTTATCAAGGTTGTTCGTGAAGTAACTGGTCTGAGGCTTAAAGGAAGCTAAGGATCTCGTTGATGGAGCTCCTAAGGTTCTCAAAGAGGCTGCTGACAAGGCAACCGCTGACGACATCAAAGGCTAAACTTGAGGCTGAGGGCGCAAAGGTTACTTTAAAATAATCGCGTAAGCTACGAGAAGCATATAAGTGGAAACGGCGTGACTACGGAATTTATTCCCGGCGGTCGCGCCGTTTTTGCTTATGCGCGGCGACAGCCGCTACGGGAAAATAAATTCCCTACTTCCCAAAAGAAAATACTTGGTATATGATAGTACTAACAGACTTTATAGGAAAATAGTACTTTCCTAGAGGATGAAAGTACGGGAAAGAGGAGAAGATACCATGCCGTGTTTGAGGATGTCGGTCAACCGCCTGCGGGAGGGAATGATGATAAAAGAGGATGTGTTTTCAAAGACAGGGGCGGTGATTGTGCCGGACGGAGCGGTCGTCACGAAGGACGTCGTCGCGCTGCTGACCAGACATTTTGTGGACAGTGTGATGGTGGAATATCCGACGGGCAGGAAAAGAACGCCCGGAACAGCAGGAACAGAGTGCGCCGGCGAAGGAACAGCATCTCTGAAAGAGTTCCAGGCAGAGTTCTCGGTTGCCGAACAGTCGATTTCGGAAGAACTGAAAGATATTGTATACCGGAGTAAGGATGTGAACATTTCCATGCTGCTGGAGCCGCTGAACGGACTGCTGAAAAAGCAGATGATGATACAGATCTTGCGGACATGCTGCTTCATATGAAAAAAGCAGCAGTCAGGTCTGTACGCACATACCATTAACGTGGCGCTTTTTGGACAGCTTCTTGCACGGTGGAGCGGATGCACCGAGGCGGAGATGGAGGAGGTCATGGCGGCGGGGCTGCTTCATGACATTGGATTTCTTGAACTCTGGAAGGACGGGCAGGAACAGACGGAATTTCTGCAAGAATACGAGACGGAACGATATGAGAAACATGTCGTGAGCGGATACAAACCTTATTAAGAAGATGAACATAGACCAGCGGATTAAACAGGCGGTTCTGACGCACCACGAGCGCGTGAATGGAAGCGGGTTCCCACTGCAGGTAAATGGGGGATAACATCAACTGGATCTCCAGAATTCTTGCGGTGGCAGATACTTACGATGCCCTTACGATGCGTCAGGGAGATAAAGCGGGCATCTCGGCATTTGAAGCGATCAAGAAGATGGAGGATGAGGGGTATAACCGTCTGGACGCCAACTATCTGATGACATTTCTGAAGCGGATTGCCGAGACGATGATCCAGCGCAACGTGATCCTGAATGATGGCAGGATGGGAAGAGTGGTCATGATTAACAAATATAAGCTGTCATGTCCGCTTGTGCAGGTGGGGGACACTTTTTGTCGATCTCGCAAAACAAAGCCGGTATTACATTCAGGAGATACTTGAAGAGTAGCGGTATTGTGTGTTATAAAGAAAATAGAAAAGGCGGGCAGGGAGAGCAGCGGAACTTGAGAACAGAAAGGAGGCTTTTATGAACGGTATTACTTCGATGCAGCGAAGCAGCACATCTTATGCAGATTACGGGAAATTTGCAAGCGGCAAAAAAGTGAACCGGGCGGCGGACGGTGCGGCGGAGCTTGCGATCATCCAGAAGCAGGAGACGCAGACCAGAAGCTATAAGGTCGGGGAGAACAACATTGGCGCGGCAAAAAGATATGCTGAATGTGGCGGATGGCGCAATGAGCGGGATTGCGGATTATCTTCAGAAGATCCGTGAACTTGGTGTTCGGGCGTCCAATACGGCGACGATCACAGATGCGGAGCGGACAAGTATTCAGACGCAGATCGAGCAGTATAAGCAGGGCATTTCAGATATTGCAAAACAGACAAGCTTTAACACGAAGCCGCTTCTGGATGGCACGTCGCAGAAGTACAATATCATGACGGATGCCACCGGCAACGGAATGAAGATTACGACTGCAGATGCCACATTACAGGCACTTGGGATTGCGGACTTTGATGTGACGAAAGATTTTGATCTGACACAGGTGGATGATGCGCTTGCCAGAGTGAGAGTGCAGGGCGCAGCGGTATGGGCGCACAGAGCAATGCATTGGAGTATGCGTACCGCTACAGTACCAACACCAGGCTGAATGTAACGGCAGGAAAAAGCCGGCTCGAGGATCTGGATTACGGACAGGCGGTATCCGAACAGAAAAAAGAAGCAGACCCCGCAGCAATATGCATTTTTTATGCAGAAAAAACAGATGGAACAGAGAACCCGCGCGGCGGCAAATTTTCTTGTCTCATAAGCGGTGGCGAACGGCGGAGCGAAGGCTTTAGAGCTTTCCTTCGTCGTTTTTTTGCGTACTCACGGAGAAAAAATAAATATTTTAAAAAATCCTTGACGCGGCACTTGCTATTGTGCTATCATATACGTTGCACTATTGTGGTGCATTGGGCTTATTGCGCGCTTTTCGCGTTGTATGCCGCCGGATGTGACCTATACCGTATCTTGTAGGTTACGGTGGATTGAGACAGTTGCTGCCACTCTTTGGGGCAGCTTAGTGTAAAATAAAAACGAGAGGTGAAACGTCAATGGAGAAAAAACAGAATACGTCCAGTGAAAGCTGGAAAGAGGCATACGTATGAGTTACTCGAGACAGAAAGAGGTATTGGAAATGCCGAACCTTATAGAAGTCCAGAAAGACTCCTATAAGTGGTTCTTGGCGAGGGCTTAAAAGAAGTTTTCGACGATATCTCTCCGATTGCTGATTACAGCGGTCATCTGAGCCTGGAATTTGTAGATTTTACATTGTGTGAGGACGATGTAAAGTACACAATTCCGGAGTGCAAAGAAAGAGATGCAACTTATGCGGCACCTTTGAAGGTAAAGGTCAGACTTTACAACAAGGAGAATGACGAGATCAATGAGCATGAGATTTTCATGGGCGACCTTCCTTTGATGACAGAGACAGGTACTTTCGTGATCAACGGCGCAGAGCGTGTAATCGTCAGCCAGCTGGTGCGTTCCCCGGGTATCTACTATGGAATCGCTCACGATAAAGTGGGTAAAAAGTCTGTATTCCTGTACTGTCATCCCTAAACCGTGGTGCGTGGTTAGAGTATGAGACAGACTCCAATGACGTATTTTACGTTCGTGTAGATAGAACCAGAAAAGTGCCGATCACAGTATTGATCCGTGCGCTTGGCGTCGGAAGCAACCAGGAGATCGTAGACCTGTTCGGTGAGGAGCCGAAGATTCTTTCATTCAGCAAGTTTCGGCAAGGAGCGTGAGCCACACAAAGCTTACGAAGAGGGTTTCTTAGAATTATATAAGAAAATCAGACCAGGCGAGCCGCTGACAGTTGAGAGTGCGGAGAGCCTTATTTCTGCTATGTTTTTTGACCCGAGAAGATATGATCTTGCAAAGGTCGGACGCTATAAGTTTAATAAGAAGTTTGCTTTAAAGAACCGTATCAACGGACAGGTTCTTAGCTGAGGACGATGTTGATCCTTCTACAGGTGAGGTTATCGCTGAGGCAGGTACTGTTGTTGACCGTGCGCTTGCCATGATATCCAGAACGCTGCCGTTCCTGCTTTATGGATTCAGACAGGCGAGACAAGAAATGTCAAGATTCTTTCTTCTATGATGGTTGACATCAGAAGACATTATTCCTGAGCTTGAGGATCCTAAGTCTATCGGTGTTACCGAGCTTGTTTACTATCCGGTACTCGCTCAGATTCTCGAGGAGAATGATTCTCTTGAGGATAGAATCGAGGCTATAAAGAGAGATATATCTGACCTTATTCCAAAGCATATTACTAAAGAGGATATCTTCGCAACTATCAACTACAATATGCACTTAGAGTGGGGCGCAGGAACAGATGACGATATCGATCATCTGGGTAACCGACGTATCCGTGCAGTCGGCGAACTGCTACAGAACCAGTACCGTATCGGTCTTTCCAGACTGGAGCGTGTGGTACGCGAAAGAATGACTACACAGGACTTAGAGGGAATTTCACCTCAGTCACTTATCAATATAAAGCCTGTAACTGCCGCTGTTAAAGAATTCTTCGGTTCTTCACAGCTTTCACAGTTCATGGATCAGAAACAACCCCTCTTGGAGAGCTTACTCACAAGAGACGTTTATCAGCACTTGGACCTGGTGGTCTTTCAAGAGACCGTGCCGGATTCGAGGTTCGAGATGTACATTACACTCACTATGGCCGTATGTGTCCTGTAGAGACTCCTGAGGGACCAAACATCGGTCTTATCAACTCACTTGCATGCTATGCGAGAATCAATGAGTATGGCTTCGTAGAGGCTCCATACCGTAAGATTGACAAGACTGATCCTAAGAACCCGGTAGTCACAGAAGAGGTTGTATACATGACAGCCGACGAGGAGGACAACTACCACGTAGCACAGGCTAATGAGAAGCTTGATGCCGAAGGACATTTCATACGTAACTCAGTTTCAGGTCGTTACAGAGAGGAAACTCAGGAGTACGATAAGTCAGCATTTGATTATATGGATGTGTCTCCAAAGATGGTATTCTCAGTAGCTACAGCGCTGATTCCGTTCTTGCAGAACGATGACCCTACACGTGCCCTCATAGGGATCAAACATGCAGCGTCGGCCGTTCCGCTTCTGACCACAGAGGCTCCTGTAGTTGGTACAGGTATTGAGACAAAGGCCGCAGTTGACTCAGGTGTCTGCGTAGTTGCAAAGGCAGACGGAGAGGTATTATCTTCAGAGTCAAACCGCATTATCATAAAAAGAGACTGACGGAAACAAGAGAGAGAGTATATTCTTACAAAGTTCTCTCGTTCTAACCAGTCAAACTGCTACAACCAGAGACCTATCGTATTTAAGGGTGACAAGGTTAAGGCAGGCGATGTTATCGCAGACGGTCCTTCAACAAGTCAGGGAGAGCTTGCTCTTGGAAAGAACCCGCTTATCGGATTCATGACATGGGAAGGATACAACTACGAGGATGCCGTTCTTCTTTCAGAGCGTCTCGTAGAGTATGATGTGTATACATCAGTTCATATCGAGGAATACGAAGTAGAGTCACGTGATACAAAGCTCGGACCTGAGGAGATTACACGTGATGTCCCTGGTGTCGGCGACGACGCACTCAAGGACCTTGATGAGAGAGGTATCATCCGTGTAGGTGCAGAGGTTCGTGCCGGTGATATCCTTGTAGGAAAGGTTACACCAAAGGGTGAGACAGAGCTTACAGCAGAGGAGAGACTTCTTCGTGCCATCTTCGGTGAGAAGGCAAGAGAGGTTCGTGATACATCACTTAAGGTACCTCATGGTGCTTACGGTATCGTCGTTGATGCTAAGGCATTTACAAGAGAGAACGGCGATGAGCTGTCTCCCGGAGTGAACCAGTCCGTACGTATCTACATTGCCCAGAAGAGAAAGATTTCTGTCGGTGATAAGATGGCCGGACGTCACGGTAACAAGGGTGTCGTTTCCCGTGTGCTTCCTGTTGAGGATATGCCATTCCTTCCAAACGGACGTCCACTGGATATCGTACTTAACCCACTCGGTGTTCCTTCACGAATGAACATCGGTCAGGTCCTTGAGAGATTCACCTGAGTCTGCGCTGCAAAGGCACTTGGCTTCAATATCTCAACTCCTGTATTTGACGGAGCTAACGAGGTAGATATCGAGGATACACTTGAGCTTGCAAATGATTACGTAAATCTTCCGTTCGATAAGGAAGAGCTTGAAAAGGATTTACAGGCTGAGCATCCATACTGGAGCGCAGATGCTGAAATCTTCTATGATAAATATGTTGATACACTCCGTGAGGACGTTATGGAATACCTTTCAACAAACAGAGCTCACAGAAGCTTATGGAAGGGCGTTCCGATTTCAAAGGATGGAAAGGTACAGCTTCGTGATGGTAGAACAGGTGAGTGCTTCGATGGAAAGACAACTATCGGACACATGCATTACCTTAAGCTGCATCATCTTGTTGACGATAAGATCCATGCACGTTCAACAGGTCCTTACTCATTAGTAACACAGCAGCCACTCGGTGGTAAGGCACAGTTCGGTGGACAGCGTTTCGGAGAGATGGAGGTTTGGGCTCTTGAGGCATATGGTGCTGCATATACACTTCAGGAGATCCTTACAATGAAGTCCGATGATGTGGTTGGCCGTGTGAAGACCTACGAGGCTATCATCAAGGGTGAGAATATCCCTGAGCCAGGTATTCCGGAGTCCTTCAAGGTACTTCTCAAAGAGCTTCAGGCACTTGGTCTGGATGTCAAGGTACTTGATGAGAACAGAGAAGAGGTTGAGCTTATCGAGACAAGTGAGTACGGTAATACAGATATCAACTCAATTATCGGAAACGATAAGGACTATGCATTCGAGGACAGTGAGTCATTCGCAGAGCATGGTTTCTCAAAGAAAGAATTTGATGACAACGAAGAGCTTGTTGACATAGAAGAGGAAGAGTCCCCTGAGACAGCGGATGACGATATTTTTGCTGATGAAGTTCTTGATGACGAAGAATAATTAGAAGGGAGTGCCAAAATGCCAGAAACAAATAATATAGAAAATAATCAGGCAATGCAGTTTGATGCGATTCAGATTGGATTAGCATCTCCTGAAAAGATCAGAGAGTGGTCACATGGCGAGGTTAAAAAGCCTGAGACTATTAACTATAGAACATTAAAGCCTGAAAAAGACGGTCTTTTCTGCGAGAAGATTTTCGGACCAACGAAGGACTGGGAGTGTCATTGTGGTAAATACAAGAAGATACGTTATAAGGGTGTTGTCTGCGACCGATGTGGCGTAGAAATCACAAAGTCAAGCGTTCGTAGAGAGCGTATGGGACACATCGAGCTTGCTGCTCCTGTATCTCATATCTGGTATTTCAAGGGTATCCCATCACGTATGGGACTCATCCTTGACTTATCTCCACGTGTACTTGAGAGAGTGCTGTACTTTGCTTCATATATTGTGCTTGACCCGGGCGAGACAAAGCTTGCATACAAGCAGATTCTCAACGAGTCAGAGTACCAGGAGGCATGCGATACTTATGGCCGCTCAGCATTCCGTGTAGGAATGGGTGCTGAGTCTATCCATGAGCTTTTAGCAGCAATCGATCTCGAGAAGGATTCGGCAGAGCTTAAGGCTGAGCTTGAGAATGCTACAGGCCAGAAGCGTGCACGTATCATCAAGAGACTTGAGGTTGTAGAGGCTTTCCGTGAGTCAGGAAACAAACCTGAGTGGATGATTATGACAGTTATTCCTGTTATTCCACCGGATCTTCGTCCAATGGTTCAGCTCGATGGAGGACGTTTTGCAACAAGTGATCTTAACGACCTTTACAGACGAATCATCAACCGTAACAACCGTCTTAGAAGACTTCTTGATCTTGGAGCGCCGGATATCATCGTTCGTAACGAGAAACGTATGCTTCAGGAGGCTGTCGATGCACTTATCGACAACGGTCGTCGTGGTCGTCCTGTTACCGGTCCCGGAAACAGAGCTCTTAAGTCTCTTTCAGACATGCTCAAGGGTAAGGGCGGACGTTTCCGTCAGAACCTGTTAGGAAAGCGAGTTGACTATTCAGGACGTTCCGTTATCTGCGTAGAGCCAAAGCTTAAGATTTATCAGTGTGGTCTTCCAAAGGAGATGGCTATCGAGCTTTTCAAGCCATTCGTTATGAAGGAGCTTGCCGCTAACGGAACCGCACACAATATAAAGAGTGCAAAGAAGATGGTTGAGAGACTTCAGCCGGAGGTATGGGATGTCCTTGAGGACGTCATCAAAGAGCATCCGGTTATGCTTAACCGAGCTCCTACACTCCACAGACTTGGAATCCAGGCCTTCGAGCCAATCCTTGTAGAGGGTAAGGCAATCAAGCTTCATCCACTCGTATGTACAGCGTTCAACGCCGACTTCGATGGAGACCAGATGGCTGTACATCTTCCACTGACTGCTGAGCCACAGGCTGAGTGCAGATTCATGCTTCTGTCACCTAACAACCTGCTTAAGCCTTCCGATGGTGGACTTGTAGCCGTTCCTTCACAGGATATGATCCTTGGAGTTTACTACCTCACAATGAGAAAGCTCGCTGATTACAAGGATGATCCAAAGATGGTTGCACAGGTGTCATCAGACACCGTATACAATGATATTGAGGAGCTTAGAAAGCTCACAACTCCTGATGAAAATACAGGAAAGGCTGAGCTTGGCTTATATGACCTCATCTGGTTTGAGGATGTCACAGACGGAAACCGTCGTGTGCTTTGCAGACCGATAGATCTTCTCGGCCGTTACTATGGAAGTGTTAATCTTGCAATGCTCGCTTACGAGAACAAGGAGATTACTCTTCACCAGAATATCTTTGTACACCGTACAGTAAAGCTTCCTGACGGCACAGAGGTTTCAGGTTTTACAGAGACAACAGTAGGACTTTTTTGATATTCAATGAGAACATTCCACAGGATCTTGGTTTTATAGATAGATCAAAGGCTGAGAATGCACTCAAGTTTGAGGTTGAGTTCCACGTTGGTAAGAAACAGATCAAGCAGATCCTTGAGAAGGTTATCAACACACACGGAGCTACAACAACAGCAGAGGTTCTTGATAATGTCAAGGCTATGGGATACAAGTATTCAACCCAGGCTGCCATGACAGTTTCAATTTCAGATATGACAGTGCCACCACAGAAGCCACAGATGATCGCTGATGCACAGGACACTGTAGATAAGATTACAAGACAGTACAAGCGTGGACTTATCACTGATGAGGAGCGTTACAAAGAGGTTATCGAGACATGGAAGGATACAGATGATGCCCTTACAAAGGCACTTCTTACAGGTCTTGATAAGTACAACAACATCTTCATGATGGCAGATTCCGGAGCCCGTGGATCTGATAAGCAGATTAAGCAGCTTGCTGGTATGCGAGGACTGATGGCAGATACGACAGGTCATACGATTGAGCTTCCTATCAAGTCCAACTTCCGTGAGGGTCTGGACGTACTGGAGTACTTCATCTCCGCACATGGAGCTCGTAAGGGACTTTCAGATACAGCGCTTCGTACAGCTGATTCAGGATACCTTACAAGACGTCTCGTAGATGTTTCACAGCATATGATCGTTCGTGAGACAGACTGCTGTGCAGGCACAGGACGTGAGATTCCGGGAATGGTTGTAAAGGCATTCATGGAGGGTCGAGAGGAAATCGAGAGCCTTCAGGAGAGAATTACAGGTCGTTTCTCTTGCAACACAATCTGCGATAAGGATGGCAATGTAATCGTTAAGGCCAACCATATGATTACACCAAAGCGTGCAGCAAAGGTTATGGCAGAGGGTGTTGATGAGAACGGTAATCCAATCACACAGGTTAAGATCCGTACAGTGCTTACCTGCCGTTCACACATGGGAGTATGTGCTAAGTGTTACGGTTCAAACCTTGCAACAGGTCAGGCAGTACAGGTTGGTGAAGCAATCGGTATCATCGCCGCACAGTCCATCGGTGAACCTGGTACACAGCTTACCGCCGCGTACATTCCACTCCGGCAGTATTTGCCAGCGGCGATATCACAGGGTCTTCCGTGTCGAGGGAGG
>VOFJ01003520.1_pt1 | contig 60889 bp, 81 predicted proteins | sample 5384081 | NCBI WGS metagenome assembly VOFJ01 (sample SAMN12384729, study PRJNA508395) | human gut metagenome | isolation source: healthy gut I | host: Homo sapiens | reverse complement strand
GCTCAGGCGAATCCTGGAGCTTTATGCTGGTCGTCAGTCTTCCCAGGGAAGATCCACCGTGATATACGAATGATGGACAGCAGGCGAGGAATTTTTTCCATGGAGTCTGCTGTCTTTATTTTTTAAGCTGGATGTGTTGATGCAGGGTGGCATCCTAGGAACGGATCCTTTAATACATCGGAATCGATGAGCAGCTGGACCTGGTTTTTCCCTTATCATTGGCCAGTCCCAGGATGCTGACAGGCCGGGAGGTGGTGTTGGTCTGGACAGAATCCATTTATCCATAACGGAAAGCTTATCATATTCCAGAGTGTGCTCTGCCGCATTGAAATTATCGATATTCGCATACAGTACAAAGAACGCATAGGAGTTCCACAGCGTGCTCATGAACTTACGCTGACCTTCCATAACTGCCTTGCCGCTGTAGCGCTTCGGAATCCAGGGAGCGGATACTGTATAGAAATACCAGCGGTTTGCATCTGCGCCGTATTTTTCCAGAGCTTCGAAAGGATCTACCGCATTGCCCTTGGACTTACTCATCTTCTGACCATTTTCATCGAGAACGTGACCCATAACGATAACGTTTTCAAAAGGAGAGCGGTTAAACAGCAGCGTAGATTCCGCCATCAGAGAGTAAAACCAGCCTCTTGTCTGGTCAACAGCCTCGGAAATGAACTGTGCCGGAACTGTCTCTTAAATACATCCTGATTTTCAAAGGGATAATGATGCTGTGCAAAGGGCATTGCGCCGGAGTCAAACCAGCAGTCGATTACTTCGGGAACACGGTGCATGGTACCGCCGCACTCCGGGCACTTCATTGTGATCTCGTCGATATAAGGACGATGCAGCTCTACAGTCAGCGCCTTTTCGTTGCCGGATTTTTCAAACAGCTCCTGACGGCTGCCGATGGATTCCATATGTCCGCAGGAGCACTCCCATACGTTCAGAGGAGTTCCCCAGTAACGGTTTCTGGAAATACCCCAGTCCTGTACGTTTTCCAGCCAGTCGCCGAAACGTCCTTTACCGATGGATTCCGGAATCCAGTTTACAGTATTGTTATTTGCAATCAGTTCATCGCGGACTGCCGTCATGCGGATGAACCAGGATTCTCTTGCGTAGTAGATCAGGGGCGTGTCGCATCTCCAGCAGTGAGGATAGCTGTGCTCAAACTTCGGAGCCGCAAACAGCAGGTGCGCATCCTCCAGAGCCTGCAGGACAAGGGGATCTGCTTTCTTTACAAATACACCCGGCCAGGGAGTTTCTTTGGTCATATCGCCTTTACCGTCTACCAGCTGTACGAACGGAAGATCATATTTTCTGCCTACGTTTGCATCGTCTTCACCGAATGCAGGTGCGATATGAACCACGCCGGTACCATCTGTCAGGGTAACGTACGTATCGCAGGTTACATAGTAGGCTTTCTTATTCTGTTTTTTGCAGATATCCACTGCACAGTCAAACAACGGCTCATACGCCTTGTATTCCAGATCTTTACCGGTGTAGGTTTCCAGCACTTCATAGGCGGGAGCTTCCGGATTTTCCGCATTCAGCTTGCCAAGAACAGTATCCAGCAGAGCTTCTGCCATATAATAGGTATAGCCGTCAGCAGCTTTTACCTTGCAGTATGCTTCGTTCGGATTTACGCAGAGTGCAACGTTGGAGGGCAGGGTCCACGGCGTGGTTGTCCATGCCAGGAAATAAGCATCTTCGCCGACTACCTTGAAGCGAACGACTGCAGAACGTTCCTTGACATCCTTATAGCCCTGCGCAACCTCCTGTGCAGACAGCGGTGTTCCGCAGCGAGGACAGTAGGGAACGATCTTAAAGCCTTTGTATAACAGGTTTTTGTCCCAGATCTGCTTTAATGCCCACCACTCGGATTCGATATAATTATCATCATAGGTGATGTAGGGATTGTCCATATCTGCCCAGAAACCAACGGTATCGGAAAATTTTTCCCACATGCCTTTGTACTTCCAGACGCTTTCCTTACATTTATCAATAAAAGGAACCAGTCCGTACTGTTCGATCTGATCCTTGCCGTCCAGACCCAGCAGCTTTTCCACTTCCAGCTCAACCGGAAGTCCGTGGGTATCCCAGCCTGCCTTACGGGGTACATAATAGCCCTTCATGGTGCGGTAACGGGGAATCATGTCCTTGATAACACGGGTTTCCAGATGTCCGATATGCGGCTTGCCGTTTGCAGTCGGAGGTCCGTCATAGAATGTATAGGTCGGACCCTGCTTGCGCTGTTCCATACTCTTTTTAAAAATATCATTGTCACGCCAGAACTGTTCAACGTTCTTTTCGCGTTCCATGAAATTCAAGTTTGTGTCAACTTTGTTGTACATGGCTTTGTTCCTTTCCTTTGAAAATAAAAAAGCCCCGTCCCTGTAAAGGGACGAGGCACTTGTTCGTGACTTCGTTTCACCACCCGTTACAACATACGCCCGCTGCAAATCAAATCTGCCGGGAAATATGCGCTCCGATAACGCCGGAAACTGACGTTGCTGCCTACCAGATACCCTGATCCTGTGTTTCCTGCAAAAGCTTCTGCTCTTCGGAAACCGGATCTGCCCCGGATACCGTTTGACCGCACAACTCGGAAGGGATTTTCAACCAACTCTACTCGCACCGGTCTTGCACCTGCACCGGCTCGCTGCAGCTTTCAACGATGGCTTACTGTCTTCGTCACAGTCTTTCTTTTTTATAACCTGTTTCTATGAGGCTGGAATGCGTGTGCATTCCGATGCCATAGATTATAAAACCCGAATTGCGGCATTGTCAAGCGGAATGGGAAGATTTTCCTGGAGCAAACGGCACATTTAAAGCGATTCTCTGATTTTATCTTTTTTTAATCAGATTTTCACACAATCGACACAGTTTTGGACTACATTAGTATTTATCAATAGGAACGAACCTTCGCGAAAACGAACCGCTCGCTCGGAAAAGAGGACTACTATGAGTGATCAGGGCAAAATTGAAAAAATCCACAAACTTGATACGAAGCATAAAACAGCTTCTATTATTAAACTGATGGAGGGTAAGCATTCCGACACCGAAATAATTTGTGCGGCGCTGGAAGCACTCGGAGACATTGCCGATGAGGATTCCCTCAATGAAATTACACATTATCTGGAGCATGAAGATCCGGCGGTCCGTACCAAAGCCTGCTGCGTAGCTGCCAAGCTGAATACGGATTATCTAAATACGCGTGTCCGTTATCAGATGTCTCAGGAAAAAGATCCTGAGGTCAAAAAAGCAATTCAGGAAGCCCTGGATCATGCAGGACACATTGTTGAGCCTTAACATTGGGCTTTTGAGACAGACATTCTCTTATATTCGGTGCAGATTGAACTATTTCAACCTCACACTACTTTCTCCTTTCAGGGCGTCGGAAAACCGGCGCCCTCTCCTTTTTTCCGGGAGCGTGAGCTGTTAGGTGGATTTCCGGAATCAACCTCACGGCGCAGCGCCGGGCAGAGAGGCAGGTTCTTCGCGAAAAGCATTCTCTGCAGACATTCGGCACCTTCAAGAATACCGCATTTCGAACAATTTACATTTTCCCCATTCCGATATACAATGATGCCAGGGTCAAAAAGTCTAAGCCCACATGAGCTTGCTCATAGGTGGGTGAAAGACCTTTTGACCCGCTCCCCGATAGGAGCATAAAAGTGGGATGATAATCCCCACGATATGCGACTATCGGGCAGGATTGTGGGAGTGCGCAGCACGGAACAATCCGCAGGCATCAAGGTCGGGGGCTTTTGACCCCGACATCATACAATACTGTTCAGATAAACCACTACCACCCGAAAGGAGGTTCTTCATGGAACCCATCTCCTCCCTGCAGGCCGAAGAAGCCCGCCTGCGCTCCAAGCTTGCAAACAATCCTTTTTTCTCCAGTGCAAGCAACCTCTTCCAGTTTCTTCGCTGGATGCTTATTTCAACCCTGACCGGACTCGTTGTCGGATCTGTCAGCACTATATTTAATTTTGGGCTGAAATTCGCAGTCGATTTCAGACATGCCCATCTCTGGGTTGTGCTCTTTTTACCTGTTGCCGGACTTGCCATCGTATTTCTGTATCGTTTTTTTCACTATGAAAATAATGCCGGCACAGACACTGTTATCAACAGCATCCATAAAGAAGCTCATATTCCGCTTCGCATGAGCTTTCTGATCTTTGTTTCCACCATCCTGACCGTTTTGTGCGGCGGCTCCGTCGGACGTGAGGGCGCTGCCATGCAGATTGGCGGCAGCATCGGGGAACAGATCGGGGAAAAGCTCCGTTTTAATGAAAAGGATAAAAAAATCATGCTCATGAGCGGTATTTCCGCTGCCTTCTCCGCCCTGTTCGGAACCCCTATGGCAGCTGCTTTTCTCGCAATGGAAATCGCCAGCATCGGTATCATGTACTATGCGGCGCTCGTTCCCTGCATCTGGGCTTCCCTGACTGCCTATATGCTTGCCAAAGCATTTCACGCTCCCTTTGAAAATCTTGCGATTTCATCGGATGCCACGTTAAACCTCGGCGGTTCCGCCCGCGTGATTTTGCTCGCCGTCCTGTGCGCGTTTGTCAGCATCCTGTTTTGCAAAACCATGCACGTCATCAAGGCCCTTTATGCCAGATTTTTTCCGAACCCGTTTGTTCGCGCATTTACAGGCGGTGTCATTATTATCCTGCTTTCGCTTCTTTTGCGCACCGACGACTACCTCGGTCCTGGCATGAATATCATCGAACGCGCCTTACACGGAGAAACTGCGGCATTCGCCTTTCTTTTGAAAATTCTTTTCACCGCACTCACCATCGGTGCAGGCTTTAAAGGCGGCGAAATTGTGCCCTCGTTCTTTACCGGTGCAACGTTCGGCTGTCTGTTTGCCATTCTGACAGGTGCAAGTGCTCCGCTATGTGCCGCAATCGGCATGGTTTCTGTTTTCTGCGGCGTGACAAACTGCCCAATCACCGCGCTGTTGATCAGCTTCGAGCTGTTCGGCTTCGACCACGCTTATTACTACCTGATCGCAATCGCCGTCAGCTACATGCTTTCCGGATATTACAGCCTGTACCACGCACAGACGATCGTGTATTCGAAATTTGAAAATAGTTATGTAAACCGGCACGGAGAGTAAGAAATGCAAATACGCTGTAAAGGGGATCTGTGTTTTATGTTTCTCCTTTGTATTATTTTCACAAAATATAGATTCTTCGTTGCTTTCCCTCCGCTCATCCTCTACAATAAAATCAGGATTTCATACAATAGAATACAAAGGAGTATTTCATATGAAAGAGACAAAAGATTCCTCCCAACGGCTCAACAAAGCGGAAAAGAGCTGGATTCTCTACGATGTAGCCAATTCCGCTTTTATTATGATCGTCACTGCAACAATCCCGATCTATTTCCGCAGTCTGGCAGAGGGCTCCGGCATGAGCGGCACCTCCGCCACCTCCCTCTGGGGCAGCGCAACCAGCATTTCTATCCTGATCCTCGCCCTGCTTTCCCCCGTTCTCGGTGCAATAGCAGACTACGAAAATATGAAGAAGAAAATTTTCACGATCTTTTTCGTCATCGCCATCGCCGGAGGCTTCCTTTTCACATTCGCACCCGGGTGGCTGTCCTTTTTTGATTTTCTTTATCATATCCAGAATCGGCTATGCCGCCTGCAACATTTTTTATGACGCTATGCTCATCGATGTTACGACAGATGAGCGGATGGACCGGGTTTCCACCTGCGGCTATGCATTCGGCTACATCGGCAGCTGCATTCCCTTCGTTGCAGGACTGCTACCTGATCTAAACTGTGATACCATCGGGCTTCCTATGGTTACGGCAACGCGGATTTCCTTCGTCATCACGATGGTATGGTGGATCATTATGTCGATTCCGCTGTACAAAAATGTGCACCAGCAATATTCCCTGCCTCATGAGCCTCACGTTTTTGCTGCTACCTTTAAACGCCTCGGCGCAACCTTTCAGAAGCTGGCAAAAGACAAGCGGATGCTGTTCTTTATCATAGGTTACTTCTGCTATATCGACGGTGTTTACACAATTATTTCCATGGCAACCACCTATGGCGGAGAAGTCGGCATCGATTCCAATGCTATGGTGCTTGCCCTGCTTTTAACCCAGTTTGTTGCCTTCCCCTGCTCCATCTTGAGCGGAACACTTGCCAAGAAGTTCGGCTCCATGCGTATGATCAAGATTTTCATCGTCATGTATATGGCAATCTGCCTGTTCGGCTACGGACTTGACACCGAGTGGAATTCTGGATCCTGGCGGTTTCTGTCGGTATCTGTCAGGGCGGCATCCAGGCACTGTCCCGTTCCTACTACGGAAAAATCATCCCGAAGGATGAATCCAGCGAATACTTCGGCTTCTTTGACGTATTCGGCAAGTTTGCGGACTTCTTCGGCCCGCTGATCATTTCCTTCTGTGCATACTTTTTCCACAACTCCAAATACGGCGTGCTGTCTCTGATCCTCCTCTTCGGCCGGACTGATCCTGATCACACTTTCTGAAAAACAACCGACTGCAGCTGAAAAACAACCGAACCCCTGCACCGCTCTCAAGAGTAAAGTCAACAAAACAATAAAAGGGTTTTCAATTCTTTACACCTAATTTATCTTGCATGATATCACGCTCTGCGAGCACTCTATTAATCATGAATCCCACTGTGCTGACATGCTGACCAAAAATGTCGATTTCCAAACTTGTACACCGGAACGGTCCCAAAAAACTTGACACGTTCCGATGACGTTCCGATGGCTGTAATTTTTTCTCTATCCGTTGCCCTCAAACTGAGAGTATGTTAAAATAATTCAGATCATTCACAACAATAGAATGCACGCTCTGCGGCATTCTATTGTCATGAATCACAAAACCGGGGCGGTCTGCTGTTTTGCCCGTTCCGCAGTAAACCTGAGGGCAGCCGAAAAAGAGGCACCATACTTTTTTTTGTCACACCAGCTGCTCCGAAATGGAGAAAAGATTGAAAAATAACATTTTTCAATCGCGAGCTTTGTGTCTGCGCGCCCTTGACACAAACTCGACATACGCAAAAAGCGTGCGCAGAAATGAGAGGAAAACATGGGAAAACAGAATCTTACCCTCATGACCGACCTATATGAGCTGACTATGATGCAGGGATATTTTCGCAACAAGGATCGTAACGAAACCGTTATCTTTGACGCATTTTACCGCAATAATCCGATGGATTCCGGTTATTCCATCTGTGCAGGTTTAGAGCAGGTAATCGATTATGTCAACAATCTACATTTTGAAGACGACGATATCGCTTATCTGCGCAGCCTTGGCATCTTCGGGGAAGATTTCCTGAATATCTGCGTAACTTCCATTTTTCCGGTGATATTTACGCGATCCCGGAAGGCAGCATCATGTTTCCCAGAGAACCTATGATTAAGGTTATCGCGCCGATCATGGAAGCACAGCTTGTCGAAACCGCCATTTTAAATATCATCAATCATCAGAGCCTGATCGCAACAAAGACTTCCCGGGTCTGCTTCGCAGCCCGCGGAGACGGCATTATGGAATTCGGCCTGCGCCGCGCACAGGGCCCGGATGCCGGAACCCTCGGCGCGAGGGCTGCCATGATCGGCGGTGTGTCGGCACGAGCAATGTTCTCGCAGGACAGCTTTTTGACGTTCCTGTTAAAGGCACACACGCCCACAGCTGGATCATGAGCTTTCCGGATGAGTACACTGCATTTAAAACCTATGCAGATATGTATCCTTCCGCCTGCATCCTGTTAGTCGATACCTACGACACCTTAAAATCCGGCGTTCCGAATGCGATCCGCGTGTTCACCGAAATGCGTGAGGCAGGTATTCCCCTCACCTTTTACGGCATCCGCTTAGACAGCGGCGACCTCGCCTATCTGTCCAAAAAAGCCCGGAAGATGCTCGATGAAGCCGGCTTTCCGGACGCTGTGATTTCTGCTTCCAACGATCTTGATGAATACCTGATCGACAGTTTGAAGGTACAGGGCTGTAAAATTACGTCCTGGGGTGTCGGCACTCATCTGATCACCAGCAAAGACTGGCCGTCCTTCGGCGGCGTTTATAAACTCGCTGCGATCCAGGATGCACAGAGCGGTGAATTTATCCCCAAGATCAAGCTTTCTGAGAATTCCGAAAAAATCACGAACCCGGGCAACAAGAAAATATACCGGATTTATGAAAAAGATACCGGAAAGATCAAGGCCGACCTGATCTGCCTTGTCGATGAAACCTACGATGAAAACGAACCCCTTGTCCTCTTTGACCCCAATGAACCCTGGAAAAAGACGAAGCTGTTGCCCGGTACTTATGAACTGCGTGAGCTGATGGTTCATGTCTTCGACCACGGTAACTGTATTTACCATTCTCCGAAGGTCATGGACATCCGCGATTACTGCCAGAAAGAACTGGAAACTCTCTGGGAAGAAACCCGCCGTCTGGTCAATCCCCACGGCGTTTATGTCGATCTTTCCCAGAAATTATATGATATGAAGATTAGCCTGCTCAACCAGATGAGTCAGGTATAAAAAAGCCGATCTGTTCCGACTGCAACCCGATGGAGGAACCCATGCTGAAAATTATTACAGATTCCGCCTCCGATATGCCTCAGTATATTGTAGAGCGTTTTTAATCTGCACGTCATTCCGACTCCTGTTGTTATCGACGGGGTAGATTATTTAGACGGTGCGACCATCCACACGAAAGAATTTTATGAAATTCTGGATGACGTCAGCCGCGATATCAAAACCTATCACATCAATCCCGCTATGTTTGAGGAAGCGTTCCGCCCCTATGCAGAACATAACGACAGCGTGATCTATCTATGCTTTTCCACCGGAATCGCAGGCACCTTTAATGCCGCTAACATCGCAAAGCAGAATATCCTTGAGGACTATCCGGATTTCGATCTGACCATCGTGGATTCCAAATCCGCTTCCATCGGCTTTGGCCTGATCGTATACAAGCTGCTGCTTTTACGGGAGGCCGGTGCAGACAAGGAAAAGCTGCTGCGCGCCGCTGATTTTTATGTCAACCATATCCGGCATGTTTTTACTGTCAGCACACTCCGTTATCTGATCAAGGGCGGCCGCCTTTCCAAATGGAAAGGAACTGCAGGAGAGCTGCTGGATATGAAGCCTGTTCTGATCGTTGACAAGGACGGCAGCCTGCAGGTATTAAAAACCATCCGCGGCCGCAAAAAATCCCTAAAAGCCCTGATCGAATATGCACAGGAAAACATTGCAGACCCGTCCCGTCAGATCATGGGCATCTGCCACGGGGAAGATCCCGATTCCCTGCAGTATACCAAAGACCTTCTGCTGCAGGCTGTTTCTCCAAAGGAGCTGGTAGAATCTACCATCGGCTGCGCCATCGGTGCACACACCGGACGAGGCATCATCGGCATCGTGTTCTTCGATGCGATGAATGACGAATTCGATGTGTGAAGCCGCCAAGAACAGCTCTGCTGCAGCGCAATCCTGGTGCATGCAGAACATTTCGGCGTATGACAACCGTATATATTGATATGATTTGACAAAAAATTATCCCCATATCCAAACCACTGTCTGAACAGGTATCCACATTTTGCGTGGCCTGTCAGCAGCGGCGGATATGGGGAGTTTTATTCAAAACAACAAAGTTCTTTATTTGAAAATTTTTTGCATCTCCATGTATCGTTTTAACAGAAATGTACAAAAATATGGAAATGTAATGATATCATCGCTGATCCCAATATTTCCAGTTGTAAATTTTATTCCATGTCTGATATCGGGATAAGTATCGCTTTTTATCAGTTGTGCCATCGATTTTGAACGATTGGTATTTGATTTTACTTCTACCGGAATCAGTTCATTGGAGCTACGGATAAAAAAATCCTCTTCCAATGTAGAATTTTCTTTCGAGTAATAGTATAGCCCATATCCCTGCTTTATAAATGCTTCCGCTGCAAAATTTTCATAAAGTGCTCCTTTATAGACACCCAGATTTTTATTTGCCCTCAGATCTACCTGTGCCTCATCATCCAGACTTGCTACCAGTAAGCCGGTATCCGAAATATATACTTTATATTTGTTTTCACAGACATTTCCTCTCAGAGGAAGTTCCGGAAATTGCAGACAATCGCATAAAGTGATCAAACCGGCATCTTTCAGCCATTCTACACAGCCCATGTAATCTTTTGAACGGGCTCCTTTTACGATCTTGGAGTATTGGAACTTTTTATTTTCTTTCGCCAGCTGCGCCGGAATGGAGCGGTAAACGCTCAGAATTTTCGCTTTATCCAATCCTTCTGCATATTTTATAATATCGTTTTCGTAATCTGTCAAAAGCTGTCTCTGTAATTGCAGGGAACCTTCGAATGTTCCTTTTGCAATGTAATTGGAAACAATCGCAGGCATGCCACCCAAAATGCAATATCCAGAAAAAGATTTGAAAAAGTGTTTTGTTCCGATGCAGAAAATGGTGTGCCGGAAAGCATGTGCTCAAGCATATCGGATATAACCTGTTCCTGATATCCTTTTGCCCATAGAAACTCTTCAAAATCCATAGAATACATCTGATAATCGGTTTTATAACCGACGCTGATGCTGGCAATTCGATGATATTGCACACCAAGCAGGGAGCCGGAACATATAACGTCATATTTGCCGTTTTCTTTGAAGAATTTGAGAGACGTAGCAATTTCCGGAAAGTCCTGGATTTCATCAAAAAAGAGTAAAGTTTCACCTGTATCGAAATGTTTGGAAGGATCGATTCTGCTGATCAGTTTCAAAATATTATCTGCCGAAAAGCCCTCGTCAATGATTGTTTTATAAGCCGGTTCTGTAATAAAGTTTATTTCAACTAAATTTTTATAATTTTCTTTTGCAAACTTTCGAATCGTTTCGGTTTTTCCGACCTGCCTTGCTCCTTTTATAATTAAAGGATACCGATCAGGATTTTTCTTCCAGTTTCTTAAAAAAGTATCTGTTTTTCGAATCAAATAACTCATAAGGTGTACCTCCGACCGTATCTTTATTTTATAGTATACACCATTTTACACTTTTATGAGCGTATTTTTTTCTAAAAATACATTTTTATGAGCGAATTATAATGATAAGATTACATTTTTATGAGTGCGAACTCCCCATATCCAATCCACTGTCTGAACAGGTATCCACATTTTGCGTGGCCTGTCAGCAGCGGCGGATATGGGGAGTTTTTATTCCGCAATAGCGGTCATTATTGGAAAAAAATCTGCTTTTCCATGTCCCGTTTATCCGATCTCCACCGGTGTACCATGGTTTAATCTGGATTCTTCCGCCGCGAACGCAACCAGATGGCTGTTGATCGACTGCTCCAGCGAGGTGATACCCTGCGGTTCCTTGCCGGTCGTGATCATTTCCAGAAATTCCAGAACCATTCTGACGTCACCGCCGCCATGTCCGCTGAAATCCGTCGCAAGCTTCGTCACATCAATCACCTCTCTCGGCTGTCCAAACAGTCCGATTTCGATGATATTTTTTGTCATATCCGCTGTGATATCGCCTTTTGTTCCCATGATCTTACAGTAACGGGAAGCGCCGTCACTCGTAAATCCGCTCATGGAAAAGCTGACGTTGCTGCCGTCGGTGTTTTCAATATTCGTGATCTGATGATCTACAACGTTGTTGTCGCAATGGAATACACAGCGTCCATAAGGACCTGTCTTGATCGCTTCATAGATGCTTTCCTCTGTCGGATGAATTGCCAGGACGTCAACCGGCCATTCGGTGTTGCCCTGTGCGATGCCGGTACGCTTGTTGGTGATATAAATTTTTTCCGCGTCAAACGGACAGTTTTCTTTTGCCTTACAGCCGTCCATGCAGCGAAGCGCAGCACCCTCCGGTGCGCAAGCTTCCTTGAAGAAATAAGTATCTCCCATTGAGGACACGCGCTTGGGCGTCTTGTCCGCCAACCACAAATACAGGTCGAAATCGTGACAGGTCTTCTGCAGACACATGGGGCTGGTCGTATTGCTGTTTCTCCAGTTGCCGCGTACGAAGCTGTGGGCCTGATGCCAGTAGCCGACGTTCTCGATGGCCTGAATCGTTACAACATCGCCAATGATTCCCTCAGAAATGATCTCCTTGATCTTCGAGAAAAAGGGCGTATAGCGCAGCACATGACAGACTACGATTTTTCTGTCATACTTACGGGACGCTTCCAACAGCTTATTGCAGTCCTCTGCACTGGGGAAATCGGTTTCTCCATCAGGATATGGTAGCCTTTTTCCAGCGCCACCAGCGCTTCCCGGACATGATCCTGATCCTGAGTGCAGATAAAAATCGCATCTGCCAGCTTCGGCTGTGCCAAAAGCTCTTCCGCACTCGTAAAGCAGCGCTCCTTCGGTACGTTGTACTCTTTTGCAGCTTCCTCTACACAGGCAGGATTGATATCTGCCAGCGCTGTAATCTCCATTAAATCCGGATATTGTTTGGCAATCGGCGCATAAGTTACTCTTCCGCGGCTTCCAAGGCCGACAATTGCAACGGTTGTTTTCATGGCGTTTTCCTCTCATTTCCGCACACGCTTTTTGCGCATACCGAGTTTTGTTTGTTTACGCAAAACCAAATGCGATTGAAAAAATTTTTCGCCTTTTTAATCTGCGTCAATGCCAATATAAACATTTTTTTTTATTCGTAAAGAGAATCTAACGTAAGCAATAAAACATCTTCCTCTCCTCTTTTTATTCAAAACATTTTTAATAAAATTGATCTGAATAAAATATGTCATAGAAAAGACTTTCTTACAACTCATTTTCATCCAAAAAACCCGCGGCATCCTGACATCAAACCTCAGGAATCGCCGCGGGTTTCTTCTTTTTATCTTCTACAGGACACGTCTGACAAACGCTCCCTCAGGCATCTGGTATAGTAATGGTTTACTTCAGTCCTGTTTCTTCACAGTATGTCTGCCACTGTGCTGCCCAGCCTTCTCTTGCGCTGTCCAGCCCTGCTGCCTTTACTTTCTCCCGGAAGGTTTCAACAGCTGCATCCACGTCGTCTACCAGACCGTTCTGCAGAGGACGCAGATATTCGCTTACTACATCATCGATTGCTGCCTTTTCTGCAGAATATGCGCTGTAATCCTCAGAAAAACCACTATAAGGATCTACACTCGGCATACCTTTTTCTTCACAAATCTTTCCATTGCAAAGTAAATACCGATCATCGGCAGGTAGGAATTGATCAGAAAGAACACACACAGCGGGATCAGCATCAGAAACAGTACCCAGTTTTTCTGAAATTCTTTGATCAGCCCGTGTTCATGGCAGCGGATCCTCTCCTTCGCCTCCATCCGCTTGATCAGTCCATAGGCTGCAAGCGCCAATATCAGTTCAACTGCCAGGATCCACGATCCGGAAAAGCCCTTCATTTTCACCACATTGTTGGAATACAGGACAAAACCGTAAGAGCCAAACACCAGAAGTGCTGTCAGAAGTGTCGAGGTCTTTCCGATCACATAAGTATGAAGCTCTCCCTTCCCATCGTCCCCTTTGCTGTTGCGAAAGACCTTCCAGATATACAGAAGCTCCAGATACCAGGTTGCAACCAGCAGGATCAACAGCAGCATTGCATACAATCCGAAAACACCTTTTCCGGAATTTTTTACAAATCCCAGCAGGGAAAAAATACTGTAGCTCGAATATAGGCTGCCTGCTGCTTCTCTTGTAATCCCCAGCTTAGCAAAAAGCTTTGGAATATTTACCAGCTGGATCCAGTCCATAAAGGGTAGGGACAGAACAAGCATCAGTCCATTCATCAGTGCCGTCACCAGCAGCCCTGTTTTTCTCCCCGTTTTCTCCTGTTCCAGACATGTATCCAACGTCAGAAGCATATTCTTTGGTTTCATAATTTCCTCTCTCTTCTCCTTTTTTTTTATTTCCCGCAATGAAAACCTTTCGATAAAAAGATCCCTGTCTGTCACGCGTTTTCCCAAAATGCTCACTACTTTTTTGCACCTATTCGATCTTCCCTTTTTATCTGCAAAAAAGCTTCTGCCGGAGGGCGGTGTAGTAACATTGCTGTCATTTTTTATCTTTTTGTTGCTTTCCTTATGCACTTTACTCATTCATCATAATCTCCGCCTCCGTTTTTCACTATACAAAAAGCTTGCGTATATGTATAAAAAAGTGCTATCATCATCTTACAATAACTCAAACCAGAAATGAGGTCAGAAATGCTGGAAAATTATGTTGCCCTATCCATAACGAATATTTTAGCCATGCTGCTATTAGCTTTTGTTGTCGGCAGAAACAACCTTCTGGACCGTAAAATGAAGCGTTTTTTTTCCACTGCCATTTTTTGCACGATACTTGTCATCCTTGCGGAAATCGTAACCTCTGTTTTTGGACAGCCGGTTGCCTCTTTTAGTCTCCCGAATATGTTTTTTAATGTGCTCGGCTTTTCACTTTCTCCATTTATTACCATTTCTCTTGCATTTGTTTTTAACCATAAAAATTACAGAAATATATTTTACCTGTTCCTTCCAGCTGTTACCAACATGCTTTTGGCTATGCTCTCGCCAAAATTCGGTCTGATATTTTCCATTTCTCAGCAAAATGAATATTTCCGCGGACCTTGTTTTTTTGTTTATGTTGCCGCTTATATCTGGAGCATGACCATACTTTTTAAAGAAACCTTATACATCGCCAAGCGTTATCAAAACAAAGGTTGCTTTGCACTGCTATTGCTGTTTTTGTTCATTCTTGGAGGAACCTCTATACAGGTTCTGTTTCCATCCATTCATACAACCTGGTCCTGCGTTTCCTTATCCCTCATCCTTTATTATGCGTTTTTTTGTGAGTTGAAAGAGAAGCACGATATCTTGACCGGTCTGTTTAACCGCCGCGCCTATGAATATGAAATCCAGCATCTGGAGTCCCTGGGTTATGGGGCGATTATATTCTTTGATGTGGATGATTTCAAAAAAATCAATGACCAATTTGGGCACCAGTATGGAGACCAGTGTCTCAGCACGATTGCCGGTTTGATACTGAAGTCTTTTTCAGGCATCGGATTTTGTTACAGGATCGGCGGCGACGAATTTGGTGTATTATCTGATAAAGCAGATGAAATTGATATTTTAAATGCAATCAGCCTTTTTATAAATAATTTAAATTCCAGCCGGGAGCAGGACTGCAATCTTCCTCTGGTTTCTATGGGATACAGCATTTATCATAAATCTGAGGGCAGCATAGAGCAAGCGATTTCAAAGCGGATGCCCAGTTATATCGATACAAAAAACTGCACAAACAAGAAACAAAAGAACCGGGCAAAACCAATTGTAACTTTTCCTGCTCTTTGACAGAAAGGACACCACATTGATTACCAAACGCGACCTTTATGAAATCCACTCTGAAAAGATCTGCCCCTACACAGGCATGGCTTCTCCGGAATTTGCCCCGCTTTCCGCCGGGATCAGCTACCGCGATCCTTATTACCACATCCGGCGCTTCAACGGAGATCATTATGTGTTTGAATGCGTGCTGCAGGGAACCGGCTATGTGGAATTTAATGGCACCTTAACCAGGCTCACGGCAGGGGATGCCTACATTCTGCATCCCTGTACGTTTCATCATTATTATTCCAACCATAATGATCCCTGGGTAAAGATCTGGTTCAACGGTCAGGGAAACCTGATCAGTCATCTGCTCAGTGATTATCAGCTCGGCTTCAACTGCTACGTCCGGAATTTCTGGAAAAGCGATTACCTGATGCAGATCCTTCAGAAGCTGGAAAAAGAGCCCTCGCTCAACAAAAACGAGCTGGCTCTTTTACTCCATCAGCATATCATTCAGTTTTCCGAGCAGCTAAACGGACTGCAGACCGATACCTCTGCCCCCCAGATCATGAAAACCTACATCGAGCAGAATCTGACTGCACCGCTCAACATCGCAGATATCGCTGCACAGGTACATCTTTCCAATTCCCGTGCGATTCATCTGTTTAAAGAAACCTTTCATATGACGCCCTATCATTATTACTTGTCCCGCAAGCTGGCAATTGCACAGGATCTTCTGCGCTCTACGGAAATGTCCATTCAGGAAATATCCGACCTGCTGAGCTTCCCGGATTACCGACACTTCACCAACCTCTTTAAGCGCTGGACCGGCGTGACGCCCAGCTGGTTTCGAAATGACTTGTCCACGCGCGACGATTATGTCAAGCCGCTCCCCCCTACGTAAACAGGCGAACGCCCTGTCATTCCATCACAAAATCCACATGCAAGCATTCTGACAGCGGATGTTCTACCACAAGCTCTGCCACATCGCTGTCCAGTGCTGCGCCTGCTGTCCCGAATACCTTCGCCTCCTTTGATTTCAAGATTCTCTCAAAAGTCTGTTTTCTCCCATTGATCAACACCTGTTTTACCCGTTCTCCCAAAAGCTCATGACACCGGATCCGCAATGTCCGCCTTTTACCTGCAAACCTGCCCGCAAAGTCTCCCTCCGCGTTTGAAATGCTAAGTCCATATGCCTTTTGATTTCCATCATAGGAGGTATGATAATAGGTCTTGCGATATTTTCCGTTTTTGTAGGCATCCGTCTCACGGTTACATCCTCATACAGAAATCCGTCTTGCAAACATTCTTTACAGGGATAATAATCCATCGTCAAAAGCTCCCAGCTCTGCTCCTTGACACAGGCAGTATCCTCCGCCAGGATCAAAACCGCTCCCAGCCGGATATAGAGTTCCAGCTGCTCTGACTGATTTTTCAGCTTCCTGCAGCGTTTTCCCTGATATACCTTTCCTGTCCACGGATACAGCCACAATCCCTCCGGCAGGTAGATTTCAGACTTTTCTTTTTCCGGCACAACAAGCAGATCTCCGATCATAAACTCCTGCAAATATAGCAGCACCTTTTTTATCCTGGGGATATTCCCAGTCCAGGCGGCGGCAGATCGGCATGCCGTTCTCCCAGCTTTCATACACGTTTCTGTACAGCATCGGCAACAGACTGCCGTTTCCTGGTTTTCGAAGCATCTGTTTTAAATTTGTCTCTCTCTGGCACTCCGTCATTTCCAGATAATCCAGATAGGGCAATTCTTTTTTTTTTCTGTCCTGAAAATATCTCTCAGGGCTCTTCAGGATCTCTGTATACAATCTATTAGCAGGTGTTTCTGCCTCACTTTTTCCATCTGATGCCGCTTTGAGTAATCTCAGTGGCTGCTTCAAACAAGGCTCAATTTTTTGATCCTCCAATACAGCCTCCCGGAGCATATCTGCCCTTCCGGTCAGACAGACATACGTTTCCCGGAGCTTTCTTGCATCTTTTTTGCACACCAGAAGATAAAGATCCTCCGCATCCCATTGCAGGATATTTTTTTCTCTTTTCAGAAGTGCTGCAGTTTTTTTTCCGGCAGCAAAATTCTTGGTACGTCCAGCAGCGGATAAATCCATGGAGTCTGTGCCGGAGCCGGAAGCTTTCCGTTTATTTTTACTCTTTCGTACTGATAAACGCATTTGCCCTCTCTAAAAATCTGAAGCCCCCTCAGTCCTTCTTTCGGATTCGGCAAAACAAGAAGAAGGTCTCCCAGCAAAAACCGCTGCGGACGGCTGTGTTCCTGAGTTGCCTCTTCTCTTACCACCAAGCTTTGCTGCCTGCCCTGATTTTCCCGGGATCTGCTTTGACTTTCCGGCAGTCTCTTTTCCTGCCTTTTCAAACGCTCCCCTGTCCGGAATCCAAAGCGTATTCCGATCCGTGAAATATGCCCCATATCTGACTTCCAGCCGAAGTACCTCTTCTGACAAAAATTGAATTCGCACATTATCATAGATCAACTCGCGCATATCATCCTCCCGCAGTCTGTTTTCGATGCACAGACTTCACCCTTTGAATCCTGTCTTTATTATAAAGAGGAGCAACGCGGTTTTCGAGGAAGATTAGGCGCATATATGTGTAAAAAAAGTGGTATTTCGGAGAAAGCCCAATCACAGATATGGAAATCTACCAGATCACAGATCTTGGAACTACATCACGTACATTCATTGTTCCATCAGCCACGCCCGCTCTTTTTTTTTTCCTCCAGCGCTGCCGCGCTTTTCTTTTTCCTCCAGCGCTGCCGCGTAGCCTTTGATAATCTTCTGCAGTTTCTGCACGCTGTTAATGCTGCCGCTCTTTCCCTCCGGCTGATCCAGCCAGTGCTTCTGCTGTTGGGGCGTGTAAATATTTTCCCGGGTGTTTTCCCCGATTTCCAGCCAAACACCCTGGAAACGCACCGCGTTGTTCTCAGCGTCCAGGTATTCGTCCATTTGTATCAGCGGATGTGTTTCGAAAACCGTAATTTCCCCACAACAACTTCTGCCAGCGGCATTGTCCACACCCGTCCCGGCATCTCCTGCTCTATATGTCCGCTTCACCGTCACGCCATTTTCCGTCAGTCCAACTTCCAGCCACTCCGTTCCTTCCGGGCGATGCCAGATCTTATCCAGAATGAGATCGATCGGTTTTAAAATCAAAAAGGTCAGGATAATCGCAATCGTACTGGAAATTTCCCCGATTCCATCGTTCTGGCAAATGATCTGAAACCAGATCGGATCGCTCTCACGAATCAGCCACACTCTGCCGACAACCCAAAGCACTGTCAGCAGATCGATTCCAATTGTTACTGCAGCCATTGGCATCAGAACTTTTCCTTTTTTGATGCCCCATTCTACATACTTTTTTCTCTGTTCTTCCGTAAATCGTATCGGCAGTTCATATTTTTCGTACATACTGTTTCCCCAATCCCGTATTCTGTACTGTCAGCTGTTCCTGTGTCTCCCGCCCGCTGTCCGCATAATCGCCACATAAACCAACGCCTACGCCTGCTTTTTCTCCACGCGCTTTTCGCACCACGCCTGCAGTCCACATTCACTGCATTTCGCTTTTCTTGCGGTACAAATGCTCCTGCCGTGATAAATCAGCTGAAAATTGATCCGGTTCCAGTGATCTTTTGGAAGCACCCGCATCAGCTCCTGTTCCGTCTCAACCGGATTTTTGCCGTTCGCCCAGCCGAGCCGATGCGAAATCCGAAACACATGCGTGTCCACAGTCACGCCCGGAATCCCATATGCATCCGCCAGAAAGAGTGTTGCGGTCTTTCTTCCGACTCCCGCCAGCTTTACCAGCTCTTCGATCGTCGTCGGCACTTCGCCGCCATATTGTTCTGCAAGCTGCATACAACAGGATTTAACATGCTTTGCCTTACTTTTATACAAGCCAACCGACTTGATTTCTTCCCCGATTTCCTCTTCTGTCGCCTGTGCGATCTCCTGCACGGTTGGAAAACGACCATACAGCTTCGGAAGGACTTCATCCACCTGCTTGTCCGTGCTCTGCGCGCTCAGCATGATCGCAACAAGCAGCTGCCAGTGCTTCTGATGAAAAAATCCCTCTTTCTCCACACCGTAGGTCTGATCCAACCAGTCCAGTTCTTCCCGCAGATGCGGTACTTTTGCTATTTTATCCATTTTGTTTTCCTCAGCAGTTCACCCGCTCCCTTCGTGATTTCTGACAGTCAGATTTTCATGTGAGCAGGAATCTGCCTGTCAAAAGTTACGAGCAAACTATAATCCGTTCCAGAATCCGCACAACCTCTCGCAATCCCTCTTCATCTTCCGCCGAAAATCTGCCAACCTCCGGGCTGTCAATATCCAGCACACTGATTACCTCTCCGTTTTTGTGCAGTGGAAGCACAATTTCCGACCGGGATGCCGCGTCGCACGCAATATGTCCGGGAAACGCATGCACGTCCTCGACCCGCTGTACGCTGTCCGTCTGCAGCGCTGTCCCGCAGACGCCGTTTCCCTCTGCAATCCGCACGCACGCTGTTTTTCCCTGAAAAGGTCCCAGCCACAGCACATGATTGTCCGTCAGGTAAAAGCCTGCCCAGTTCAGGCGATCCAGCCTTTCATATAAAAGCGCTGCCGCATTTGCAAGGTTGCTGACCATCGGCCACTCTGCATCCACCAGCGCCGCCAACTGCTCTGTCAGCTCCTGATATTGTTGTGTCATAATCTCTCCTTCAAACAATAGAATGCACGCTCTGCGAGCATTCTATTGTCATGAACAATAGATGCGCCCTCTGCGAGCATTCTATTGTCATGAACTAAAACAGGACGGTCAGCGTCTTTTCTACTGACACCGATCGTCCCGTTGCTTTTACTTTTATTCTCAGTCGTCGTATCCGTTCGGATTCATCGACTGCCATCTCCAGGAATCCTCGCACATCTCTTTGATGCCGTATTCCGCTTTCCAGCCAAGCTCTCTTTCTGCCTTGCTCGCATCGGAGTAGCAGGTTGCGATATCGCCTGCACGGCGGGGCTTGATCACATACGGGATCTTCACGCCGGTAGCAGCCTCGAAGTTTTTCACGATATCCAGCACGCTGTAGCCGTGTCCGGTTCCCAGGTTGTAAATGTTCAGACCGGAATGATCCTCCAGCTTCTTGAGGGCTTTTACATGGCCTTTTGCAAGGTCAACGACATGAATGTAGTCACGTACACCGGTTCCGTCGGGGGTTTCGTAATCATCACCGAAGACACCCAGCTCTTTCAGCTTGCCGACTGCTACCTGTGTGATATAAGGCATCAGATTGTTCGGAATACCATTGGGATTTTCACCGATCAGACCGCTCTTGTGAGCACCGATCGGGTTGAAATAACGCAGCAGAACAACGTTCCATTCCGGATCTGCTTTCTGGATATCTGTCAGAACCTGTTCCAGCATGGATTTTGTCCAACCGTAGGGGTTTGTGCACTGTCCCTTCGGGCATTCCTCGGTGATCGGGATCATCGCAGGATCGCCGTACACGGTTGCAGAAGAGGAAAAGATGATATTCTTCACATTGTGCTTGCGCATTACATCAACCAGTGTCAGAGTGCCTGCAATATTGTTTTCATAGTATTCCCAGGGCTTCTGTACGGATTCACCGACTGCCTTTAAGCCTGCGAAATGAATGCAGGAATCGATTTTTTCTTTTGCAAAAACTTCATTCAGGCCTTCTCTGTCGAGAATGTCCACTTTGTAAAAAGGAACCTTCTTTCCTGTGATCTTTTCTACACGTTCCAGGGATTTCTCGCTGGAATTTACCAGATTATCTACTACAACGACATCATATCCGGCATTCTGTAATTCAATAACGGTATGACTGCCGATAAATCCGGCGCCGCCTGTAACTAAAATTGCCATGTTTCGTTTCCTCCATTCTTTTGCTGACTTTTCTTATTGTTTTACCACAGAACATCAGGATAAACACCGGCATCCTTTAACTTCTGGATCGACTCCATCACAAACGGTTTGTCTTCCTTATAGGTAACGCCAAACCATTTGTCAGCAGAATGAAGCACCTCAACGGTTGCTTTTCCAGCCTTTAACAGCTTATCTACCTCGATCGGCAAAAAGCACTCGGACTTGAGCGGATTCTTTTCAACTCTTCTGCAAAGAAACGATCTACTGCATTCTGCAGCTCGTTGATAATGCTGGGAGAAAATGCCCACATGTTCATGGAAACCGGAGTCTTTAATCCTACCGGAATCCAGGTCTTACCATCATCCTCTGTGTAATGCCGCGCCATCCTCGGTCTTCACGATCTTGGTGCGCTCTGCAATCTCCTGCAGATAGCCGTTTTCGTCGGTTACGCAAATACCTCTTGCAACGGAACCGTTGTCTGTCAAAGTGTTGCCCAGCTGATAGCCAACCATCGCGTAACGATATTTTTCATCGTCGTGATGTGTGGTCAGGAAACGGTACAGCTCTTCAAAAGCGCTTCTTCCATAATAGTCATCTGCATTGATCACTGCGAAAGGCTCATTCACTACGCCCTTGCAGCACAGGATTGCATGTGCGGTTCCCCAGGGCTTTACGCGGCCTTCCGGAATCTGAAATCCTTCCGGAACCTTCGTCAGCTCCTGGAATACATACTCTACAGGAATATGTTTGCTGACTGCATTGCCGATGCACTCTCTGAAATCCTGCTCATGCTCTCTTTTAATGATGAAAACGACCTTGCCGAATCCCGCTCTGACTGCATCATAGATCGAGAAATCAATGATCTTATTCCCCTTGTCATCTACAGGATCAATCTGCTTTAAGCCGCCATAACGGCTTCCCATTCCTGCTGCCAGAATTACTAATGTCGGTTTTTCCATTTGTTCCCTCCTATTGTAACATAAGCCCCCGCAGCTGCAATTCTTCCATGTTGCAAAGACCTGTCAAAATGTTATACGGCTATTTGAGTGATATCTGCACGAAAAGCCGCTCTTTCTACTTATTATATCATGCTGTATCTCAAACTGCAAACCGGTAGCACTGGTGTTTCTCCATACGTTATAAAATCCCGTTACAGCACCACCGTTTTTCCTGCCGTCGGCTTTACGACCTTGATCTGCGGATATTCCTCATCCATCAGCTTTTTAAACCGTCTCGTATCGACATGCTCCGATACCGGCGGGAATGCGTCGTCAAAATGATCCAGCAAAATCCGCTTGGATGCAGTCGCTCTACAACCTCCAGCGCTACTGCTTCCAGGAATTCGCTTCCCTGGAACGGCAGAATCAGAAGATCGGCACCCTGCGGGTATTCCTGATCCTCCTGCAGTCCGAGACTTCCCATCACCTGCACGCGTTTGCCCTCCGCATGCACCTCGTACATCAGCGTCTGTCCGCCCTCCGGAAATTTCGGATTCAAATATGCAAGTGCCAGCGCATTTCTGAAATACTGCAAAAATCTGCGGGAAAACAGCTTCTGGAATACCTGACTTTTTCCAGGCTTTGCATGCTTTCCTTCCATTACAAGAATCCGTACGTCCCCGAGTCGGATCACGTCGCCCGGTCTCACCTTTACTACGTTGCTGGTGTTCTCCACCATATCGGAAAGCGTCTCTGCCGCCACTTCTCCGCAGTAAACGGTCGCCTCCGCATCGCTTTCCGGATCCAGAAATTCCGGAACATCCATCATATGATCCAGATGCCCATGGGTCACACAGATCGTCTGATCCTGTAAAAAGTCATCCAGACAGTTCGGATTTTCCCCACCGACCAGCTGTACAAACGGGTCGAATAAAACTGTCTCACCGTCCGCTTCCAGACGAATTGCTGCCGTACCAAGCCAGGTAATTTTCACTTTCTGCTCCATTTCCGCAGGATTTTCCTGCTCTATCTAAACAATAGAATGCACAATCCTCATGCACCCTCTCTACCAACTGCAAGCCGTGCCGCTTCCATCTGACATCGGATCTGCGTTTCCAGCTCTGTTGCCGCGCGCTTGCCCTTTTTATCGGTCGGAATGTCCACCGGCTCTAAAATAACCAGCTCCATTCCGTCCCTTTTTCGTCTGCCGCTTTTGGAAAAACGCGGATAAAACCGCAGCAGGCACGGAATCATCGGCTTCCGGAACCAGCACGCGATCTGAAACGCACCCGGCTGAAACGCCCGGAGCGTCCGACAGCCGTCGATCAGCTCTCCCTCCGGGTAAATCTGCAGCATCTGACCCTCATCCAGCCCCTGTTTTATGCGTTTTAAAACCGGTCGCCACCCGTCCAGATTTGCAGGCAATCCGATTCCGCCCATCAGACGCACAATCGCACCTGCGACCGGAATGTGGAGATTAGATTCCAACGATAAAAACTGCATCGTATAGTCCTGAAACACGCATGCCAGCATCACGCAGTCCAGCTTGTGAACATGATTGCAGACGCTGATACAGCCGTTCTGCATCTTTTCCTCCGGTATCCTGCCGACCACCCGAAATCCGTACAACAGCCGAACACCGGCGGAAAAATGTGCAGGATCAGCCACTTTACGAGCCGGTACAACGGACGTTTGGAGTCAAACACTCCGACCAGGGTGCTGTCTGCGGTGCCGTTTTTTGATCCTGTACGGTCTTTCACCAAAATCATCCCCGTGCTGCCTCCATTCCATTTATCCCAAGGTCTCCGCAATCTCTTCCGCAAACATCTGCTCTGCTTTCCGAATGCTGTTTTTCAGACGATACTGGTTGGCGCTCTCCGCATAGACACGTGCCATTTGATGCCGTGCTGTTGCATGCTCATACCACCAGTCAATCCGCTCCGCCAGATCGTCTACGTTGCCCGCTTCGAATAAACTCCTGTGATCGAGGGCAAACTGCGAGGTAGCTGAAAGCGGCGAATCCGCGATGACCGGAACCAGCCCGGACGCAACCGCTTCCAGGCATGCGATCGCCTCGATTTCGACGTCCGCCGCATGGACGTACAAATCGCTCATCGCCATCAGTTCGCACAGTCGCTCCGTATCAAAAAATCCCATGATCGGAGGATAGCGCAGCGACCTTCCCTGCCAGCGCAGGCTGCGCTCCTTCGGTCCCTGTCCCGCCAAAATCAGCTGAATCCTGTGGGAATGTGCAGATCGTTTTACCGCTTCTATTAAAACATCCTGCCGTTTTTCTTCTGAATAACGTCCAATCATCAAAATGACGAATTTATGCGCCAGCTCCGGCTCCTTTTGGCGCACGCGCGGATAAAATTCATCCGATACGCCGTTCGATATAATATGAAGCTTTGCCTGATAGCCGTGTTCCTTTAACTGCCCCGCGATAAACGGACTCGGGCAGTGGATATGCGTAAATTCATTATAAAAATCATCTCGGAACCATTCATACAAAAGCTCATTGGCCTTTTTATTTTTCCCAAGATGAATCGTCGATGTAATGTTTTCCGGCTGCACATGGAACGCCGCTGTCACCGGTTTGCCCATTTCCTTTGCAATCCGCAGTCCGACACGGGAAAGCGCAAAGGGCATCATAAAATGCACCACGTCCGCCCATGCAATCGCCTGTTCCAGTACGCTGCGGTCCGGTTTTGCAAACACCATGCCCTGACTTCTGATAATAGAATCCGCAACCGGCAGAAAATGGATCTCCGGCATCGGATATTTGCCTCTCGCAGGCTTTCCCGCCGCTGCAACCCGAACCTCGTTTCCATCTGCCGCCAGCGCCTGGGCAAACCGACGCGCACTGATCGTTGTTCCGTTATTTCCCTGATCGAACTGGTCAATTACCAACAGGATTTTCATATCGTACTCCATTCCGCAGACTTCTCTAAAGCCTGCCCCCTCACATTTTTCTGTTCTTTCCACTCATTTCTGCGCACGCTTTTTACGCATGCCGAGTTTGTGTCAAGTGCGCGCAGACACAAATCTCGTGATTGAAAAATTTTATTTTTCAATTTTACTCAGCGGTACTTTCCATCTCCGGCATCGTCGTTTCGATGACAAAAAATCTGCTGCCGGTCATACTGCGGAACAGATCCGGCGTAGAGGCCGCTCCGGTATACCACTGTCCATCGTAATAAATATCGTTTTCATAAACACCGATCTTCAATTCTCTTCCATCCTGAAAAGTGAATACATAGCAGGTATCCGGCTCATGCTCCTGTGTCGTCTTAAACCGTCTCGAAAGGACACCTGCCACTTCCGCCGCACGTACGATATTGTCCTGATCCGTAAAAGCCTGCTCTGCCCCGTTTTGTGTCACAACGACAGATACGAGATCTGTACGCCTGTCCAGTGTCGTCGCCAGCGGTCTTCCCTGCATAATGAAAAAAGCAAGCAGCACTACAGCAACACCAATCACTGTCGGACGTATAAAATGCCATGTCCTTTTCCACTTTGGTTCTTCCTGCATCTTCTGATTCATAGATTCCTCCGTCTCCGCCGCATATCCGGCGTGTTTTGATCCCGCCTCATGAACAATTACAGATATTGTATCAATTGTAGCATAAAAGCGCAAACATTAGAATGCGCTTCGTGGCTCCTTGCGGACAGATTCTCACGCGAGCATGGAATCTCTCCACAGGGAGCCACGAATAAACTGTAAAAAAAAGAATGTGCCTTGGCACATTCTCGCGCCGAGGCGCAGTTGCTTCGGCAACCATCTACCCCTGCGCCGAGTGCGCATCCTAAGCGGAGCTTTTTATCGTATGGAAACAAAGTTTCCTATACGATAAAAAAGCGCCCTTCTGCCTGAAGGGGGGAGGGTGGCAGAAGGGCTCTAAAGGGGGGTATAGTATATAAAAAAGAGGGGGTACGCTTAATATAACATTAAGCTTTATCGATTGGCTTTTTTCGCTCTCGCCTTTCGATGATTCCATTTTATCTTTTTTCTGAGATTTGTCAACATGCCCCAAACCCGCATAAAATCAAGGGTTTTTGTCACTTTTTTAATCTGTTTTCGCTTCTTTTTATCCGATTTTATAAAATATATCCATGAATTGTGAACACTTTTTTTCCGTGAGGGATCGTTCCCACATTCTTTTGCACAAAAACTTTTTCTATTTTCTCAAAACTTTGTAATAATTTATTTTTCGATGCCAGGATCCTTTGCTGGATTCACCGGGTTTCGCGGTATTCGCCAACGTCTCGAGCAAGCTTGGGCTTTGGCTCATTACACGTGAAAAAAACCAGCTGCCATTGGGGGATGGCAGCTGGTTAAAAAAAGGGGGGGTATAAAAAAGAGGGGGATAAGCAATTTTTACGCCACTGCGAATTTCTGAATCGCATCTACGAATTCAGCGTTTTCACCATGGCAGTTTACGGTAAAAATCTTGGCAAGACCAAGACTGAAAATTCCAAGAATGGATTTTGCATCCACAATGGTGGAATCATACTGAATATCTATATCAAAGTCGCATTTTTCTGCTGCCCTTACGAACTCCTGGACATCAGCCGTCGCATTCAAACGGATTTTCATTTTGTTCATGTTATTCATGCCGATATCTCCTTTCGAACAGTTTCCAAATTTTTTTCTTCAGCAGCTTTCGCTGTTGTTGGTTTTATTTTATGCAGTTTTGGCAATTTGTCAACACGTCCGTTTTTCTTCTGTTTTGAACCATTTTTGTGAAAAAAGAAAGGTTTTTGTCCTGTTTTTTCCTGTTTTTTTTTTCTGTCTTTTGTCTCTTTTTCTCTATCCTGATTCAAAATGTGAATCTTTTATGAAATCGTTCTCATATTTCTTTTCGCAATTTGTCCTTATTTCTGCAAAAATTTTGTCAAATATTCTTTTTCTCTTTTCCCTTTTTTCTTTTTTTCCCTTGTGCTACACTAACTACAGACCAAAACGGTTCTCAGAAAGGACTTGAAACTATGGTAAAAATAATTTCCGACAGTACCTGTGACCTCACCCCGGATCTGCTTTCAAAATATGATATCGACATTCTGCCGCTTCATATCCTGCTTGGAGAGAAGGAATATAAAGACGGAATAAATATTACTCCGGATCAAATCTATTCCTGGTCAGATGCTAATAAAACGACACCCAAAACCTCCGCACCCGCTCTTTCTGAAACAATCGAGCTATTTCGCCCTTATGTGGAGGAAGGACGCAATATCGTCTGTTTCTCGATCTCTAACAGTATGTCCTCTTCCGGCAATGTTATGCAGCTTGCGGCAGAAGAACTGAACGCGCAGGATCTGATCACGGTGATCGACTCTGCAAATCTATCCACCGGCATTGGTCTTCTGGTCATAGAAGCCGCTATTCTGGCACAAAACAACAAAACAGCGGCAGAAATCTCTGTCGCTGTAGAAAGTTTAAAACCGTATGTCCGTGCCAGCTTTGTCGTTGACACGCTCACTTACCTGCATCGCGGAGGACGCTGCAGCGCCATCGCCGCCATGGCAGGAGGTCTTTTAAAGCTCCACCCCCAGATCATCGTAGAGCACGGTGCCATGAAACCGACAAAAAAATACCGGGGCAAAATGGATTCCGTTATCCTTTCCTATGTGAAAGATATGGAGCCTGCTTTAAAGCATGTGCGTCCGGATCGCGTGTTTATCACACATTCCGGCTGTGAGCCAACCATTATAAATGCGGTTCGCTCCTATCTCGAAGGTCTCGGAATCTTCCGTGAAATCCTCGAAACCCGGGCAGGCGGCGTAATTTCCAGCCACTGCGGTCCCGGAACCCTCGGCGTTTTATTCATCGAATCCTGATCTGCCTGTCCTTTTTGTCAGCTGAGTTTACATACCTCCTGCCAAAGAGGACAGGCATTTTCCTGTCAGAAAATCAGATCAGGCAATACGCAACTGCCGCCAGCACTGTCTGAAGAATCAGGAAGCGCACAACAACCTGCGTATCCGACCAGCCAAGATTCTTACGCACATGATCATGCAGCGGTGTTCTCGTCTTTTTCAGAATGGAAATCTTCAAAAAGCGCTTAAGCGCTATCTTCACAAGCCCGATTCCGCCGTCCACGATCATTACTGCAGCCAGCAGAATATAGATAAACGGATGCGTGGATTTCAGCGCGATAACCGCGATATAAAATCCAAGGGCCCTGGAACCTGCATCACCCATCAGCATGCTGCTGGGTGAGCTGTTAAAGTACAGATAGGCAAACAAAACCGAAAGGAACAAAAAGTTCGCCATCGCGTATTTCTGCAGAATGGGCGCAAACAGCACGCCAAACGCCAGAAGTGTCACACTGCAAAGACTCGCGCACAGACCATCCACGCCGTCCGTACAGTTCGTCACGTTGACCGAAACCCAGATCAGAATCACGCCGAGAATCAGAAACAGCGCTTTCGGAATCACGATTTCATCCGCGCCGAAACAGATCGTCGTGGAGTTAAAATTCATATAAGTTAAAACCGCTACGACAGAAATGACGAGGTCAATCAGCCCTTTCTTGTATTCATTCCAGGGTGTCTTCGAAGCGTCATCCAGATATCCGCTGATCATCATTGCAAACAGCAAAATCGCATAGATCACATACTCAACGTCAATCGGAAGAAATAACACGCTGCTGATTAAAAAGCACAGCACAAAAATGAAACCAACCCCGCGCAGCTTTCCTTTCGACAGGCTTCCATTTACGGCAAACGCCCGCCCCTGATCACTGGGCAAAAAGGAAAACGGATGCTCCAGTAAAAAAAAGGTCAGAATAAACGTCACGATCATTCCGATCATCAGGATATGATTCGTGCTCAGATAATGTTCCAGAATCGAATACATAACTTCTTTCTCCCATCGACTTATTTGCAGGCATCCGCCCTCGTCGGAAGCCCTACTCCGATAGTATACGGCGATCCCATCAGGATTTCAATCTTTATTCCAGTGCTTCCTACTACACGTTATCCGATCCAGTGCATCATCGTCGCCAGAAGCTGCGGCATCTCCACGGGCTTGCCCATGTGGGCGTCCATTCCGGCGTGCAGCGCCCGCTCGCTGTCCTCCGCAAACACGTTCGCCGTCAGCGCGATGATTGGCAGGTGCTTTCGTTTCAGCTTCTTTTCATACTGGACGAATCCGTCCGGTTGCCTCGTAGCCGTCCATGCTGCGCACAACCGGATCGTCATACACCGCAATCGCCTCATCCGCCGCCAGTTCCTTTGTCAGCCTGCTCTCCTGTTCCAGAAACGGACGCAGATACAGTTCAAAAAATTCTACGATATTGGAGCTGGTGATCATCCGCATTCCTTTCCAGAACTGTTTTCTTTTTTCTTGCCATGCTCTTCCCTGACTCCTTCCTTGATCTCCCAGTGAATCAGGAAGGTCAATGCGGCGCGCAGGCCGATAATACCGGCAACTGTCAGGATTTCTTTCCATTCCCGAACAATAACCGTCTTTAAAATTTCACTGCAGAGCTTAAATTCCAGCCCGACCGCCAGCCCCTGTGCCAGCGTAATTTTCATTTCCGGCTCTCTGCGCACGTAATTCCAGAACCCTTTTGCCCCGGAAATAATAATGACAATGACTCCGATAAATTCAAAGCACAGAATCGCAATCTCTACAATGTGCTGCATCACAAGCTCCATCATTTCTATCATACTGTCCCACATAACTTCCTCCGTTCTGCAATCGCTATTGCGATATTGCGTCTCTCCTTTTGTGATAGTTCCATGATAACCCGATCTACCTGTTTTCACAAGAAAAAACTGCAGCGCCTGACCGGAACCCCGCTCGTCTCCGTCTACGCTGCAGTATTTCTTTTGGCACGTTGTTCTATTGTTCGATAAAGCATTCAATTTCGTCCAGATCTGCGGATACCAGAACCCGCTTGAAGTCTTCTTTTTCCGAAAATCCGACTTCCACCATCTCCTCGAAAATCTTCTTCAATGCCTGATAATAGCCGTCGGTATCAAACAGCACGCACGCCTTGTTCTCGATTCCAAGCCGTGCCAGGCAGATGACCTCTGAGATCTCATCCAGCGTTCCTGGTCCTCCCGGCAACGCCACATAAGCGTCCGCAAGCTCGATCATTTTCTGCTTGCGCTCCGCCATATCCTTTGTCTCGATGCACTCTGTCAGCCCCGGATGACGTCGTTCCTGAATCAGCTTCACATCGGGAATCACGCCGATGACCTTGCCGCCGCCTGCCAAAACCGCGTCCGCCACGGCGCCCATCAGTCCCGTGCGGGAGCCGCCGTAAACAAGGGTGTGTCCGTTTTGGGCGATCCAGCTGCCGAGTGCCTTTGCACCTTCCGTAAAGGAAGGGCGGTTGCCTGACGCTGAGCCGCAATATACTGCAATATTCATATCTGTCTCCATTTCTGCCGCGCTGCCCGGCTGCGCATTCCGTCATAATCTGACAGCACTGCCGGTTTTCAATCGCTCCGTGTATCCTGTCATGCGGACGTTATTTTTCTTCTGTAATCTCTTTATAAAATGCCACTGCACCGGCAATATCCGCCTCATCCGGGTGTCCCTTTGCAAGACCGCCCATCAGTTTAAACGGTCCGAACGTATCATAGCCCTTGCAGCCATATTTTCCCAGAAGGACGCTGTTTTTGGCTGTCAGCGCTTTTTCGATCGAAGTATAATCCGCTTTGCCTCCGTAGGTGCTGATAAAAAAAGGTCTGCTTATTCTGGGGCATATTGACTGCCGCAAAATTCAATACCGCCTGATGAAATTTCGAATAGTAAATGCCGGATGCAAATCCGATCCTGTCGTATCGGTTCAAATCCTTTTCCGGAACCTTTACCGCGTCAATCAGATCCACCTCATATGCCGCCGCGATCGCGTCCAGCAGCTTCTTCGTATTCCCATGATGGGTGGATGCGTACACAATTGCTGTTTTCATGATCTGTCTCCTGCCTTTTTGCTTACGCTCTGTTTTTTATTATACTTCCCGACAGACCGGAAATCAACGGACGATTTTGTCAACATCTTTACTGGAAAACATCTTGCTATTTCCAATATAGAGTGTTAGAATGCCCGTATAAGCAGATTGTATGCTTTTCTTCGACAAATTATCGTACAATCTGCCGTAACAAAACACGATAGAGGCGCGGACTTCATCAGTACCGTGCAGGAGAACGCTCAGGACAGCTGCCTGCATAAGAAAGGGAATTCCGCCGAAGGGATTTATCCGTCCGGGATGCTTCCCTGGGCTGCATCAGAATATGCTGCAGACTGTCACAATTATGTGGAGCGCTATCTGATATTGCCAGAAAGAGGAAAAAGACCGTAGATGTGGCAAGATTAGCGCCGCATCTACGTTTTTTTTTGTAAATTTTTGTAAAGGAGAAAGATTATGAAACCATTCAAACTGCCTGCAAGGCTCTGGCAAACTCTTCTGCTCGTTCTGACCGCAGCTGCATTCAGCCCGCTGTCTGTTTTCGCAGCAGAAGCAGGGGAAGAAGCTTACACTCCGTCCGTTTATGCAACCGCATGGGCGCTGCTGCCTCCCATCATCGCGATTGGTCTTGCGCTGATCACAAAAGAAGTTTATAGTTCCTTATTTTTAGGAATTGTAATGGGAGGTTTGTTATACTCCGGTTTTTCCTTTGAAGGAACGACCATGCATGTTCTCGAAGACGGATTTATCAGTGTGCTGTCCGACAGCTATAACGTCGGCATCCTGATCTTTTTGGTTATCCTCGGCACAATGGTCAGCCTGATGAACCGTGCCGGCGGCTCCGCTGCGTTCGGCCGCTGGGCCCAGAAAAAAATCAAAACAAGAGTCGGTGCACAGCTTTCTGCCATTGCCCTCGGCATTTTAATTTTTATTGATGACTATTTCAACTGCCTGACTGTCGGCAGCGTTATGCGCCCCGTCACAGACAGCCATAAGGTATCCCGTGCAAAGCTGTCTTACCTGATCGACGCAACCGCAGCACCGATCTGCATCATCGCGCCGATTTCTTCCTGGGCCGCTGCAGTCAGCGGCTTTGTAGAGGGCGAAGACGGTTTCTCCATCTTTGTCCGCGCAATTCCTTATAACTATTATGCACTGTTCACCATCGCCATGATGATTCTGATTACCGTATGGAACTTTGATTACGGCCCGATGGCAAAATATGAGACAAATGCTTTAAAGGGCGATCTGTTCTCCGACAGCAAGGAAGAAAAAGACACCCAGCGGACCTTTGAGAACCCCAATGGCCGTGTGCTCGACCTCATTCTTCCGGTTCTCGTGCTGATCGTCTGCTGTGTCCTCGGTATGCTGTATTCCGGCGGCTTCTTCTCCGGCGTCGATTTCGTTTCCGCATTCGCAGGCAGCGATGCTTCTGTTGGACTTGCCCTCGGCAGTATTTTTGCCCTGCTGCTCACGATTCTTTACTACTGCCTGCGCCGGATTATGAGCTTTCGGGAATGCTGCGACTGTCTGCCTTACGGTTTCAAGGCAATGGTTCCCGCAATCCTGATCCTGACCTTTGCCTGGACCTTAAAGGCCATGACCGACAGCCTCGGCGCTGCAGATTTTGTTGCCGGTACCATCAGCCAGGCAGCTGGAAACCTGATGGCGCTCCTGCCTGCCATCATCTTCCTGATCGGTGCGTTCCTCGCCTTTGCCACCGGAACCAGCTGGGGAACCTTTGGTATCCTGATCCCGATCGTTGTTGCAGTGTTCCAGAACACCGACCCGCAGCTGATGATTATCTCCATCTCCGCCTGCATGGCCGGCGCTGTCTGCGGCGACCACTGCTCCCCTATCTCCGATACGACGATCATGGCTTCCGCCGGTGCACAGTGTGAGCATGTTACCCATGTCACCACGCAGCTGCCCTACGTCATCACCGTTGCAGCTGTTTCCTTCGTCACCTACCTGATCGCCGGATTCGTCCGCAATGTCTTGATTATGCTCGTGATCGGCTTTGCACTGATGGTTGCAACGCTGTATGTGATCAAGCAGATCGCGGGAAATAAGCAAACCGCGTAAGTTAAGAAAAGTATGCAGCGGAGGATTTTGGATCCGCCGCTGTGCGGGCGCGAAAGTTGTTCGCATCAAAAAACTGGCGCGCTGTCAGTGGATTCCAATGGTTTCCACCGGCAGCACGCCAGTTTTATTTTTTATCTTTTCTTATCCAGGATGTGGACACACTGTCCGCATGTCTCAGCGCCGTGCTATTCTCCGGCGCATCACCCGCGTACCCAGAGCACCGCTCACCAGCGGGCGCAGGCGCGGGCACAATACTACCTTCTTATCCTATGAAAAGTCACAGTCAGCCTATCAGATATTCAGCAGGTCGCTATATACCTTCAGTGCACCGTCTGTCTCATGGGCCAGTACGCGTTTTGCCAGAACCTTACCCAGCTGTACGCCTTCCTGATCGAAGCTGTTTACATTCCATGCAAAGCCCTGGAACATAACCTTATTTTCAAAATGTGCAAGCAGTGCACCCAGAGTCTTAGGGGTCAGCTGTTCGCCGATGATAATGCTGGAAGGACGTCCGCCTTCGAAATTCTTATTGCGGTTATCATCTGCCTTACCGCAGGCAAATGCAACGATCTGTGCAGCCACGTTTGCGCACAGCTTCTGCTGGCTGGTGCTGCCCTGAATGACAACGTCCGTGCCGATCTGGCTGTCCTTAAATCCGATAAACTGCAGCGGAACGATATCGGTTCCCTGATGCAGCAGCTGATAGAAGGAATGCTGTCCGTTGGTTCCGGGCTCACCGAAGATCAGCGGTCCTGTCACATAGTCAATCGGCTCGCCAAAGCGGTTGACGGATTTACCATTGGATTCCATATCCATCTGCTGTAAATGTGCAGGGAAACGGCTCAGTGCCTGGGAATAGGGCAATACAGCTGTTGCAGGATAGCCCAGCACGTTGCGCTCGTATACACCGATCAGTGCATCCAGCATTTCCGGGTTCTCCAGCAGGTTCTTGTTGGTCGCTCTGCGGTCAACCTCTGCCGCGCCCTCCAGAAACTGTGCGAATACTTCCGGTCCGAATGCCAGAGATAATACTGCACCGCCAACTGCAGAGGTGGAAGAATACCGTCCGCCGATAAAATCATCCATGAAAAATGCTGCCAGATAATCGTCGCTCTTTGCCAGAGGAGATGTCTCACTGGTAACTGCAATCATATGCTTCGATGCATCAAGTCCTGCCTTTGCCAGCGCATCCTTTACAAAGGATTCGTTGGTCAGAGTTTCCAGTGTCGTACCGGATTTGGAAACCAGCACGAACAGGGAGTGCTCTACATCGATGGAATTTAAAACTGCAGCCGCATCATCCGGGTCAACGTTGCTGATGAATTTTGCTTCCATCTTGAATGCACCGTTTTTCTTTGCCCAGTTCTCCATTGCAAGATACATTGCACGGGGGCCTAAGTCACTTCCGCCGATACCGATCTGTACAACTGTCGTAAACTTCTCGCCTGCAGCGTTGGTGATTTCACCGGCATGTACCTGATTGGCAAACTCTGCGATTCGCTTCTGCTGTGTTACATAAAATTCGCGCTTATCTACGCCGTCTGCCTCGACCTTGCCGCCCAGCTGTCCACGTGTCAGCTGATGCAGAACCAGACGCTTCTCTCCTGTATTGATAACTGCGCCATTGTACAATGACTCATATTTTTCTACCAGCTGAGCCTCTTTGGCAAGCTTGTCCAGAATTGCGAGCACATTGTCATCGACTGCTTTTGCCGCATAATTAAAAGTCAGACCATCCACGATCGGGGTGCTGTAGGTTTTTTACACGCTCCGCGCCATTTTCTCCGGACATTACTTCCGCCAGATTGATACGCTCTGCTTTTTCCAGCTCCTGATAAGAAGCCAGTGTATCCAAATTGTTCCAGTTCAGCATAACAGATTCCTCCTCATGCAATTTTATTTTTCAGGTTTCCTTGTTATAATTCTGACAACTCATTTTTGATTATACTATTCTACGTTTCAAAATTCAACAAAAAACCTAATGTATTTTGAGGAATCTAACATTTGGCACTCTCATAAACAATAGTTCCCACGAAAAAAAATGATGTCGGATTCCCCAAATTTTCCTGATAGAAAAGAAGGATTTCATGAAGTTCCTTTTTCGATAAGGACTGTTATTCAGTGCTGAACATTTTCTACAGAATGTTCCGCAGTTTGCAGTTTTTTCAGACGGTTGACCAACTCATGATCCGGATTATGCCTGATTCTGCATTCCTTATCGAGCATCATTACCGCTTCATCGCCATCGGCACATGCGGGCCATTCTATCCCGGAAATTTCCGGTTTTCCAGTCCTTGCAAAGCTTACCCATGCCTGACAAATCTGCTCCTGCAGCCGATTTGTTTCCTCACCGCAATTGCACACCGGAACCTTATCGATATTACGAAAGACGAACGGAATTTCCGAACAGTGCCATGCAATTTTTCCATCGAACATCGGGAATTCATAGGTAAACTGAAAAGAATAAATCTTGCTGTCCGGACACTTTACCCGCTCTTTGATAAACCGGATTGTCGGTTCCCGAAAGATCGTATCCACTGACAGAAGATCAATCGGCGCTTTATCCGGGTAGATTTTCAGGAATTCATCTATCAGCTCAATTCCTTCTTCTCCCAATGCATCGCTTACTTTTTCTTCCACTTCTTTTCTGGTAAATTCATATTTTCCGGAAATCGCCGGTCCGAAATCAAATTCTCCAAGCACAGTACCGATCAGCAGCGGAATTTTTTTCGTTTCTTCCCGAAATCCATGTTTGATCGCATCTCCGAAATAACTTTGATTTTTGTGAGGATGATTTCCGACATATTCGCCTTTTTGTGCAACCTTCGGTGCTGCATTTTCATAAGCCTGCGCAAGCTGATCATAAGGAAGGGTTTCCAATTGATCGACATCTTTTTCTTCCAGACCCAGCTCTACAAGCATTGCTTTGACAATCTCTCTTCCGTTCCCGTCCTCTATATCGCCGAGAAGATCCGGATCTACTACGCCGCTTTCAATAATTCCCTTATGGAACAAACCATCCGCTTCAGGCATTTGTAAAAGCGACCAGACTTTTACTCCGCCGCCGGACTGACCAAACAGGGTTACATTTTCCGGATCTCCGCCAAACCCTTCAATATTATCCCGGATCCATTCCAGGGCTGCAATCAGATCCAAATTTCCTGCATTCGCAGAATCCTGGTATTTTTCTCCAAACGGAGACAAATCCAGATATCCCAACACATTCAGCCTGTGATTCACCGATACGACAACAACATCTCCGGCTCTGCTTAAATTTTCTCCGTCATAGGCGAGCTGTTCGATGGAAGACCCCGCTGAAAATCCGCCGCCGTGCAGCCATACCATAACCGGACGTTTCCTGCCATCCCGAATGGACGGCGTCCAGATATTTAAGTTCTGGCAATCCTCTTTTTCTGACCAGTACATATGCGGAACCATCATTTCTCCATTTCCGCCCGGCTGTTCCGGATGCAAAAGCGGGCTCACATAGCCATAGGACTGTACATCTTTGACTCCGTCCCAGGGCTTTACCCGTTCTGGTTTCCGGAAGCGCTGCGCATGCGCATACGGAATTCCTTTAAAAATGCAGGTTCCTTCCATTCATATCCCCGCAGTGCCCCCTCTTTTGTCTGCACGACTGGATAGTCTTTCTGATAAATAAATTTGTTCATGTGCGTTCTCTCCTCTTTCGTATTTTTTAACTATTCCATCCCACTATTGTCCTATTGTCATGAACAATAGAATATACGCTCTGAACAAAAACAATAGAATATACCGGCAGGTGATATCCTTTTTCAGGAACATCAGCCTGCCGGATCTTCCTTTATTATACCACAGGAAATCCCGCCATAAAATGACAAATACTGATCAGTTATACATTATCTTTGAGAATGTCCTTTAAAATATCTGCGGATTTTTTCAGCGCAAGCAGCTCGGTTTCGCTCAGCTCGATCGGCACAACTGTCTCAATTCCGTTTGCATCCACCACTGCCGGAATGCTGAGTACCACGTCGTAGAGACCGTATTCCCCGGTCATCAGGCTGGATACCGGCATGATCGACTTCTCATCCCGCACAATCGCTGAGCAGATTCTGACTACCGCCATCGCAATGCCGTAATAGGTTGCATGTTTTTTGGAAATGATTTCATATGCGCTGTTTTTCACATGATCGAAGATCCTCGTCATCGAATCTTCGTGGTTAAAATGTCCGCGCAGCTCGCAAAAATCACTGATCTTCAGTCCGCCGACACGGGCATCGCTCCATGCTGCCAGTTCACTGTCCCCGTGCTCGCCGATGATATAGGCATGCACGCTTCTGCTGTCTACACCCAGATGCTCGCCAAGCTCATACCGAAATCTTCCAGTATCCAGAACGGTTCCGGAGCCGATGACGCGGTTCGCGGGATAGCCCGATTCCTTCAGCGCAATATAGGTCAGGATATCCACCGGGTTGGAAACGATCAGCAAAATGCCTTCAAAATCCCGCTTTTTGATCTCACCGATGATCGACCGCATGATCTTTGCATTTTTCTGGATCAGATCCAGCCGTGTTTCCTCCGGTTTCTGATTCGCTCCTGCTGTGATCACGATGATCGCTGCATCCGAAACATCGTCATAGGTTCCTGCATATATTTTCATCGGACTCGCGAAAGCCATCCCATGACTGATATCCAGAGCCTCTCCCTCTGCCCGATTCTGATCCGCATCGATCAGCACCATCTCAGAAAACAGCTTACTCTGCATCAGTGCAAATGCAGAAGCCGATCCTACGAAGCCGCAACCTACCATTGCTACTTTTCTACTATTTAACGCCATTGCTATTTCCTCCTGATCTTTCTGTCTTTCCACGCAACGCCGTTTTGTATAGGCTTCGCTTTTCGAAGCTTTAAGAAAACAGCGCTGCATAACTAATTATCCGCCCTTCCTGATATTTCAGCGGACAATCTTTTCAAAGTCTGACGCCGGGTGTTTGCAGATCGGACATACATAATCCTCCGGCAGCACTTCTCCGACATACTCATATCCACAAATCTTGCAGCGCCACACGGTCTGACCATTCTCAGTCTTTCCGATCGCTTCCGGCTTCGGCTTGATCTCCTTTAGATAATATTCATAGGTTACGGATGGCTCCTTGCTCAAAACATCCATATCCGTGATCTCTCCGATGAACATCGTATGGGAGCCGAGGTCTATCATATGATCTGCCTTTGCCGAAATATATGCATTTGTGCCCTCTGTCACATAATAAATTCCATTTTCGCCGCGTCTGCAGGCTTCGTATCCTTCAAACTTGTCCACATCCCTGCCGGACTGAAAACCGAACCGTTTAAACAGCTCAAAATCTGCTCCCTGACTGAGGACTGAGACCGTGAATTTCCCCGTGTTCACAATCATATCATGAGTCGCATTCGCCTTATTTATACAGATACTCAGCTGATTCGGCTCAGACGCTGCCTGAATCGCCGTATTGATGATGCAGCCGTTATCCCTTTTTCCCTCTTTGGCAGTTAAAACAAATAATCCGTAGCTTAATTTATACATTGCTTCTTTATTCATTCTGATTCCTCCCGTCTTTTTCTTTTACTTGTATTATATCCCAATCCTATTCCAGCGTCAATATAGTAATAGTAATTATTACTATTTTTATTCATGAGTTCATATTTACCACACGGTAGATAAAAAACGGCAGAAAATTCTATTTCGAATTTCCTGCCGAAATTTTATTATGTTCTTAAATTTCTGGTTTAGGGCTTTTCGATAATCCCATACTTGCGATACAGCTTTTTCTTGCCTTTTCATCTGTCGCCGCAAGCTTTGCATTCGCGACATCACCCTTACTGAGTAAAATATCCATCAGCTTGCCGAGGGCATTTTCTCCTTCTTCACGACCTTTTTGGATGCCTTTCTCAATGCCTTTTTCTTCTACATATCCAGATAAATTGCACATTAAATCAACCTCCCGGGATAATCCGCTTTCCATTTTCATGGAATATTTTTCTTTTAACAATGATTTTTTCTGTGTCACTGGAATTTCTGGCGACAAAAGTGTATTTAACATTCCGATAAATTCATTCGGATAGGATTTACTTTCTTTTAATCCAATCACTACTACCGAAAGTTTATCATAAGAAGCCCTGTCATCCGGGAATCCGGGGACGACATCCCGTTTCTCCATCCGGTATTCTGAAATCGCATTTCCGATATAATCCGGCACCCCAAAACACAACCATATCGAATAGACCTTTTTGTATATCGTCGTAGTTACTATCACAAAACTCAGTGCCAAGCTGAGCCGAAATCATTCTTGCCCCGTAAAAAATCCCCTCGTAGGAATTTTGTAACCCGGATACCAGGATTTCTGTGCCTCAACATTGATAATCAGACGAATTTTTTCTCTGCTTCGCAATACTACTGCATAAAATCGAATATCATAAGCTATTCGCCCTTCTCCATTGACTGCATCTTCATTTGCCATCCCAATAATAGTTTCTCCAGGATTTACTCCAACTGCTGCAATCTCCGGCATTCCTTCAATACATCCCTCAATTTCTTCCAACGACAGCTCTTGAAATTCTTCTGCAGTATTTTTCAGTATCCACGCCAATACTTCCTTCTGTGCCAACACTTTTCGACACTGAACATCATACTGCACCTTCATTTCTGCCACCGAAAGCGCTTTCGATAACTCGTTCACCATACAGAATCTCCTTCCTTTCAAATATATTGGCATAAATATATTTTAAAAGAGATTCTTTTTTCTGTCATTCAAGTTGTAATTGAATACCTACTCCCCATACTGTAGGATGTAACAAATCCAACGATTATTTGCAGTTTTTCTCTTTCATTTTTTTCAGATACTGCGCCTTCAGCTGGTTTTCTTCCTCCAGTCGTCTGATTTCCTCCTGCAGATGCTGCACATATTCCCGGGTCAGCTTCACTCCGCCGCGCACTGCCACATCGGAATGCTGCTCCATTTCATCCAGCCACTGCATCAGCGACTTTTCCCTGATATCATTATAGGTATTGTCCGGTCTCGTAAACATAAATTTCTCCTTAAATCCCTGATGCAGAGCCGGATCCTTTATCCGGCATACGGCACATACTCAAAGCAGTCACTGATGGAAACACCGTTAATTCTTCCTTCCCACTCTTCTTCGGAAGGATGCTCCAGCTCAAACTCGCAAATTCGTCCGTCATCCAACATTGCTTCCGCATATGCTTCGCCATCTGTTTTCAGAAGGACAAAATGCGTTCCGGCAGGGAGCGTCTCTTTTTCTGTCCGCTGCCGCGTTTTGTATTCGCCTCCCGCACAGACAGCTCCATATCAATGGACGAGGTCAGCTCCACTTTCCAGTCTGTATAAGTGGAAACAATTGTCCACAGCAAATCCTCTGTTTTCGGAATTCCATCTTCCTCTACATGGAATTTCTTGTAAGCCTCATAGGTTCCAAGAATATCAAAGCGTTTGCTCAGCACAAAGCTCTCCGGGTCAAAGGGGCTGATTCGGATCAATTCCCAGATAATCTGCTGTTACAAGTCTCAGATCATTTTTCATCAGTTCAAAAATCTGCAGATATTTACCGTCACCTTCTCCCATTGTTTCCAGATACAGCCATGTTTTCCCGTTCTGTGTCCGGATCAGATATCCATAGGCGCTGTAGCCACATCCGCCATAATAATCGGAGTCCATAAACATCTCCGTATCATAGCTGTTGTCGTCGCAGTGAATCACGATAGAGTCCGCATAATCATACTCATCCCGGTCTGCAGAATAGGAAATTTCCTCCTCTGCACCGTCTCCATCCAGATCCACCAGGCAGATTTCATCTTCTGCGATCGGAATCGCCCATTGATCCGAATTTTTCTGATATTGCTTTCGGATCAGCTCCGGATATTCTGTAAAGGACAAGCTTACGGCCTGCTCTCCTGACGCATAAGGTGCCAGCACATAAGTATTAAAATAAACGGTAATGCCATCACCTGACAGCGTCCACAACGGCTCCCCGTATTCCTCTTTATCGCCATAGAATACATTTTTTTACGGTATCCGGATAATCCTCATAGAAACCGTATTCGTCTTTTCTTTCTTCCAGCTTTGCGCATACCTCTTTATAAAAGGTATCGTAATCGGACACCACATCGGAAAGCTTTAAATCCTTGCCGGATTTTACGTCATAATTACAGGTCTCCTTGAAGCTGTAGGGATGTGCCCCTCCCAGCCATTCGTTGGTGTCCATATAATAACTCAAAACAAGGGAATCGGCTCTGGTGAAGGTAATATTTCCTTCGATCGAAAGCCCTGTCATTCCCACTCCCTCATCCCAAAGCTCCCTGTTATCCGAAATTACATTTTTTGTAGGCCCCCATCTGACTTTTGTAAGTCTTCCGGTTCCATTCCTCCAGGGAAGCGCAAAGAGCATCATGCCCTTCCTCTATAACCAGGATCTTCGGTATATCAATGCTGATGAGGGTTTCATAGCTGTCCTGATCATATTCTGCCTCATAATCATAATCGACAAGCATTGGCAAAACTGTCGCTGCACCAGTTTCAGCGACAGCTTCTTCCTGCTCGTCTGCAGGCGTGTTTTCCTGCACGGTTTCCTGCTTGTTTTCCCGCTCTCCCTTGTGTGTCTCTTTTGCTGTCTGCTCTGCAGTTTCCTGTGTCGCCGGCTGTTTCTCTGCTGTCTTTTGTCCACAGCCTCCGGCAAAAAATAAGGAAATGCACAATAATACAGAAATAAGCCTTCTCTTTTTCATTTTCCCCCGTTCTGATGCATCCGCACCGTAAGCTTATAAAAAAGCTTATCCCAAAATTCGTTTTAACAGTTTCCAGCGCTGCAATACGCTTTTAAGGCAGCCTTTAAGGCTTCATATCTTTGCCTTTTTTCCTCTTTGGCAAAATGTACTTCACGGAACTGCTCCGGATTATTTTCATAATCCAAAGCTTCCTCTCAAACTGCTCACTGGTCAGATCAAACCGCCAGTCCCCGATTACATTATAACAATGATAATTCCCGCCCGGACGTAAAACTCCGTATACCTTTCCTCCAAAAATATCCTGGGCAAGAAAAGCGGTAATGGAACATTGTCCCAAGGTAGGGTTTTCCCTTGTCCAGTCTTTCCGCATCCGCGGTGCACAGGTATCTGCACACCAGAGCTTTGACAGTGCGTCATACAGCTGTCGCGGGTTATGGATCCCCGGATATTCTTCTGTTATTGCCGGAGCATCTGCATGCTCCCACCCCCAAAATTGATAGCTCTTCATAGCCTTATATCTTCCTTTTTATATTGTTCTGTTTTCTGCACGATCCGGCATCCGAGATATCCGCACAGGATTCCCAGAAGCGCTCCACCCAGAATATCTGTTGGATAATGTACATACAAATACATTCTGGAAAATGCAATGAAAGCTGCCAAAACCAATGCAGCCTTCCACAGGTACTTTTCCCCTGCAAAATAGAGCGCCGACACAGCGGCAAAGGACACTGCAGTATGTCCCGAAGGAAAGGAATAATCTGACGGATACGGAATCAAAAGCCTGATGGCATCATTGATATCGCAGGGACGGATCCTTCTCACCAGATTTTTCAGAAACAAATTGCAGAATATTCCGTCCAGGATCAATGCTGCTGCCAGGATCAGACCGGTTTTTCGCGTTTTCGGGATCAGGAGCAAAATAACTGTAAGTACAATCCATATCACACCTCCGTTTCCAAAGCTGGTTATAAACGGCATGAGCACATCCACTGCCGGGGTTCTGAGGTTTTGAATCCCATCCAGAATCCAAAATTCAAGATTCATGATCCAGAGTCTCCATTCATTTTGTAAATCGTTTCCAATGTCTCTGTCTCTATCATACCATATCAAATGCCCAATCATCCACCCCCTGCAGTTACTTTTGGGCAAAACAATCCCGGCAGCGTCAGGACTGCTGTCTGACCGCTGCCGGGATCCCTTTGATATCCTTCTATAAAATTTACCGGAAAATCATCTGTGCGAAGTCTGCAAAGCACGGTCTCCACACATTCCAGTCATGTCCTCCGTGATAAATTTTTCTGGTTTCCCGAACACCTTTTGTTTGGATAATTTCATCCTCCTCCAGGAACCTCGGAAGGAACCAGTCCTCATCTCCAATGCAACGGAAAAACGTATGAAAATAGGTATTGAAGGTCTCATCATCCATTGCCTTTAAATAAGACTGCCCACATGACTTTGGAACAATTCCGTCATGTTCTTCATCTCCTACTATCCTGTCTCTTTAAAAAGCCGGAGAAAATACCAACCTCGCTGAACAGCTCCGGGTGTTCACATATTATACGGGTCGTCTGTACAGAACCCATGGACAGTCCTGCCATACCTCTTTTTTCCTTGCTTCCCCCAAACTGATATTTTTTCTCTAGCATCGGAAGGATTTCCTCTACCAGCATCTGCCCATAAAGCGCACGATTCAGTTTAAGCTCTCCGTTGATTCGCTGCTTTACCATGCCATTTCCCATAACGATCGCAAAGGGCTTGATTTTTCCTGCCGCGATCAGATTATCCATCAGGAGATTCACTTTTCCTGTGGTTGACCAGGAAATCTCGCTCTCTCCAAATCCGTGCTGCAAATACAGAACCGGAAGCCCTGCAGACGGTACACATGGCGGAAGATATAGGATCAGCTTTTCCCCAGTTATCAGAAATTTTGGATTTATAAAATTCCTGGGTCAGTGTTCCGTGGGGAACATCCCGAAGCTCAAATAATCCGTCTTCATCCGGGCAGCTCAATATAGTTATACGGACGACCGTAGCCATGTGCGATGGGAAGCTCCGGGCTGAGAACCTCCTGACCATCTACACAGATCTGCACATAATTCACAGGCGTAGAAAATGGCAGTTCCAAAATCCACTTTTTCCCTGTTTTCGTAAACGGATACAGCTTCTCTCCCCACTTCATGGAGAGCTCTTTGGCATTTTCGCAGTCCAACTGCAAAAATGTCTTTCCGTCTTTTTTCTTATGAATGTGCCATTTTCCTCCAGAGCTTCCAGCTTCCGCTGTGAACTGATTTCTTCCATTTTGTTTCCCATTTTGTTTCCCTCTTTTCTGTTTCTGTCGTATCTGTTTCCAAATACCAGTACCTATTATATCAGTTTTTATTTCGTTTGTAACCTGGTAAGGATGCTGCTTATATCCATCTTCTTTTCGACTGCAGTAAACGCAACGTTCTCTCCATCGTGGATGAGGCTCCAGATTTCTCCGTATGCCCTCTTTTCAAGAAGCTCCGAAAGAAGGAAGGTCGAGGTTGCTCTCTTTGTAGCGAAGATAATCCTTCTCACGCCCTGTTTTCTGAGCGCTTCGATGTCTTCCATTTTTCCCGTCAGCATGGCAAAATCGGAATCCGTCGCAATTGCCAGCACGTCTTTCTTCTGCGCAGTAGCAAAAATCATGTTTTTTCCGTCCTGACCTACTACCTGATAAAAATGTCCTTGTACGGGAGCCTTGTATCCTGTGCTTTTTCCATTTCCCTGTACCGGCTCTGATGCAGATGTCTGCATTCTGTATTCCACAGGTGCTGCAGTTTCACCGGGAGATGCCGGCTCCGGTACTACCAGCGTTCCGATCGGAAGTTCCATTTCGCTTCCGTCAATCTTGATTATGCAGGTTACCGGATAGCTTCCGGGAGCAACAGGTACAGTTTCGCTGCCATTGTAGAGAACCTTTTCTACGCTGCCCGCACCGGTTGCTTCTGCCTTAAAAACTCCATTTTCCATCCTGATATATCCAGTTCCGTCAGGTTTGTCGGATTTCCTTCGCTGTCCAGGTGCATATTGACGTACTGCTTCAGTGCTTCTGTGTCACTTCCGTTCAGGCTGTTGATTGTTACGTCTGATCCAAGGATATAATGTCCCTTACTGCTGTCATGGTTGGAATTTTCTCCACCACCAATATAGCCGATACGGTTCGAAAGAACATTTCCTGCATCGTCTACTACGCCCGTATTCACAATGGCGTTGCCGACAATGATAATCTTTCCTGTCATATCCCATTCATCCTCTGAACCGATGGCTGCGCCGCAATTTCCGGCGTAGGCAGTGACCTTTGCATGATCTCGAATGATAATGATACCGTTCATAGATTTCCAATCTGAGGAGCCAATTCCGCAGCCTTCATCCGAGCCTGCAGCAACCACAGCAGCATTTCCGCCTATGGTAACTGTCCCGGTAAATCTCCCCTCGTCTCCAGTACCGATACCGGAGCCGTCAGAACCATTGTGATCTCCCGCCTGCTTTGGCAGTAGGCAGTAACCCTTGCGTTTCCATCCATGGTGATACTGCCTGTGAAATTGCCGTCATCTCCGGTGCCGATGCCCGCGCTGCCTTCAGCACCGGTTGCCGAAACCTGTGCATTCCCGCCAATCATAATGTTACCACTTAGGTTACCATCATCGCCGGTGCCAATGCCCGCACCCCTGTCATTACTGGATACTTCAACCTGCGCATTTCCGTCAATGACAATGTTTCCGGACATTTCCCCATTTTCGCCGGTGCCAATGCCTGCTCCGTCTCCGCCGCAGTTCGGTGCTATATTGTCATCTGTTTTTTACGGTTGCATCTCCTGTAATATGGATGCTGCCGGACATGTCCTCATTCTCATGGCTGCCGATTTTGGCATTATGGTTATAGCCAGAATCAGGATCATCCTGAATCTCGGCCTTCAGAGAACCGCTTCCGTTTATGGTGACATTGCCATCCGAAATATGCAGTGCAGAGCCGGTTTCAGAGAAGATCTTGTTGTCTCCCTCCAGTATAATGTTGGCACTGGAGCTTCCCTTCACGTCAATCGCATCATTGCTGCTTTTAATATTGATATCCTTAATGGTCACATTTGCAGCTGCATTATCAGACGTGGATATCGCAATTGTGTTTCCTGTCTCTACAGAGCTCTCCCGCTGTGTAATCACAGGAGCCTCATCCGGCACGGCAGAGCCGCTGCCCTGCGTTACCGTCTGTCCGGAATTGTCTGCGTTTACCGTAACGCTGCCATCCTCCAGATACCAGTTGGCGGCATAGGTTGTCATGGGCAGGCTTACGCTCATGACCAGGGCGATCATACTTGCTGTCAGTTTTTTTTCTCTTCATTGGGTTTCCTCCCTCTTTTCCTTTTTCATTTTTTTACATTATCCCCTGCAATGAAAATTCATAGTGCATGGCAAGTGCTTTGAACAGCTTCTGCATCACCTGCTCAGAGATCGCGCGGATATCGAGTCCCTCCACGAATCGAATCACCCGCCCGATTTCTTCCTCTGGAACGTTATAGGCCCGAAGGCTCATCGTGAAAAATAAGCGAAGCTTCTTCTCCAATGTCAGCTCTGCATCACACGGATGCGCCATGTAACCTCGCATGATGCCTGCAGATCCGATCTCCAGCTCGTAAAAGTCACGCTCTGTCAGATCCGGCTGATAGGATCCGAAGATCTGATACAGCTCTTTGGCTGTTTCGCGCTGAATATACTCACAGGCTTCCTTCTGGGTATAGGCTTCAATATAAATTTCCCGCAGGTTTTCATTCAGCTCTGTAAGCGTCATCTGGATCGCCGTTTCCACTGCATAAACATAGACCGGAGGGAGCTTTGTGCTCGCTGCACTTCTTGCCATCGAAAACTGATTCTTAAACATGAACTGCACAAGCTCTGTCAATACGCCGTCCTTTGCACGGAAAATGTTCTGAAAGCTGCTGCTGGACACGCTGGACTTCTCGATGATTTCCGCCATGGTTGTCTTTTGTACCCCTGCTCCAGGAAAAGTTTTACGCATACCTGCAGGATGCGTTTCTTTGTTGGTTCGCTTAAACTTGTTGCCATTTGTTCCAACCTCATTCTATGTGACTATCTTTGTTTTTTCGTCTGGTCTATATACCAAATATAGCAGAAAACGGAAGCTTTCGTCAAGGAGTTTCGGTTCGTGTACCATTGAACTGTAACTATTTTCTATTTAAAATTTTATGAAACCGATGAAAGAACGTTGCGGTTGTTATTGCCGCCGCCAGTATATCGCTGATCGGCTCAGCCAAAAAGACAGCAAACACTTTATTCTGGATAAAATGCGGCAGGATAAAGATCAGCGGAATCAACAAGATCAGTTTTCTTAAGCAGGCAAGCAATAAGCTGACCTTTGCCTGTCCCAATGCCATGAAGCTCTGCTGACAGGCAACCTGGAAGCCAAGAGAGAATATGCCCGCCATATAAATTCTCAATGCCCATGCAGTATATGTGATCAATTCTGTGTTATTCGAAAAAATACCTGCAAATCCCTTCGGGAACAGAAGCATGATCAACCAGAAACATCCCGTAAAAACGGTGCAAGCTGTAAATTGTGTAAAAAATGCTTTTTTTACCCGATCTCTGTTTCCTGCACCAAAGTTATAACTCATGATCGGCTGTCCGCCCTGACAAATTCCCCTGTAATGGTAATGTTGCAAGCTGGCTGACACTTGTAATAATTGTCATCGCTCCTACTGCAAGGTCTCCGCCATATCTTGATAAGCTGGAGGTAAAGCTGATAGACAGAATGCTTTCCGTGGACAACATGACAAAGGTAGAGATACCAAGGGCAAGACATGGTAAGAGGATTTCCTTTTTTGCAATTTAAAGTTTTCTTTTCTAAGATGCAGGCTCGTTTTCTTTCCTGACAGGAAACGAAGGATCCATATTGCCCCCACAGCCTGACTCAAAACAGTTGCAAGCGCAGCACCCTTTACTCAAGATGAAATACAAAGATAAAGATCGGATCCAGAATAATATTGATCACAGCACCAATCACAGTTGTCATCATGCTGATCTTCGCAAATCCCTGTGTCGTGATAAAAGGATTCATTCCCATCACGATCAGAACAAAAATACTTCCAAGAATATAAATCCTTGCATAATCCACCCCATAAGGAAGTGTCTGATCACTTGCACCAAACAGCGTCAGCAGCTGTGGTGCAAACGCAAAAAATAGCACAGTCAAAGCAACTGCCATAAGCAGAAGAATCACAAAACAGTTTCCAAGAATCTTTTCCGCTGTCTTATTGTCTTTCTTTCCCATGGAAATTGCAGCACGCGGAGCACCTCCGGACCCTGCAAGCATAGCACAGGCATTGATCAGCATCAGGATCGGTGTAAACAACCCGACACCCGTTAATGCTGCGGCACCAACGCCCGGAATGTGCCCAATATAAATACGGTCAACAATATTATATAAAAGGTTGATAATCTGTGCCACAACAGCCGGTATGGCCAGCCGTGCCAGAAGACGGGGTATTTTTTCTGTTTCCATAGCTTGTGTATTTGATTTACTGTTCATATCTATGCGCTCCTTCCTGATTTCCATACTCTATAAACAGCCATAGCACTGATCAATATCAGGATTATGGCGGTTTTTATACTTGAAATGTCTCACCGTCAATTCAGCTATCTGCCACCTGCAGTACACAGGCACAATAACCGGGCGCAGGCTGATAGCAATGGATGATAAGATTCTTGTCTATCTCCGGGCTGTAATCATGAAGCGTATGCCTCGTACCGTTCAAAGCTACGTCCGCATAGGACACAAGCCACTTTTTGTCGCCATTGCGGAAGACCTCGTAGAACGAGCGGTTCAGCATTTCTTCCACAGGAACCCCCTCCACTTTCTCCATTTCCGCATTGCAGTAACGAAAAATGAAATCCACGCCGCGGCCGTCCTCGTTAAAGACAAGCTCTATCACACAGAATGCCAGCGGCATATTATCCAGAAGGCTGCATTTTTCCAGCATATTCAGAGGACTTGTGTGCTTGTCCTCCAGTCTCATTTCTGTGCGCAGACGACGGTGGCTGCTCAAGCCACGCTTGCGCCCCTGAAAGGAGCAGCCATCCGACATGGTATAAACACCATCGCTGCTAATATTTACAATGTGGCTGCGGCATACCACTGTCCCTTTGCTTTGATATTCAGGAACTCACACTCCGGCAAAACAGCCAGAATACTGCTGATCGGAATGAACAGTGCAAATTCTTCACCGTCCATACGTTTGATAACGGTTTTACGATCTCTACGATAAATGTACAGGATATTTTCCGCACAAAGTCCATGCTTTTGAAAGTATGTGTTCAGGTTGGTCACAGCGTCGGCTCCTTTTCTTTTTTGATCTGTTTAGTATAACATAGCCGATTTGTATAGGCAATGAATTTACTAAAGTTCATTATATAACGTCGTTTATTTATCTTTTTTTCATAAATTTCTCGCAAAATTGTCTTTAAGTTACTTAAAACCGATATTATGTTGACTTTTATACATATTTTGTATATGATAAGCATTATCAATCCATTGGGGAGACACCTGAGCTTTCGCTTTTGGACGCCCAGACTATGGGCAATCTGATCAGGCAGACGGGATATAAAACGCCTGACGCAGTTCCCAACGGTAAAGTTCAGCAGTATGAGTAACCGGCATTATTACAGCTCCGGACGCCCTGCCGGACACTATAACAAGCGCTACTACCAAAAGGAAGAGAAAAACAATGAAGCAAGAATTAACAGATATTCATCAGCACCCGATAGGGGGGATGGACGACGGCGCAGATTCCCGGGAAACCATGTTCTCCATGCTCCGGGAGGCGCACTTCCAGGGTATAAAAACAATTGTGGCCACAACTCACGCTGCACCGGGATTTCATCCTTTTAACATGGAACTCTATACAGAACGGCTTGCTGAAGCACAAGCTTTTTGCAACCTGGAGGATTTGCAGATCCGGCTTCTTCCAGGTGCAGAGATCGCATGGACCTGTCAGGTGCCCATGGCACTCCAACAGGGAAAGATCCCTACAATCGGCAGAACAGACTATGTATTGTTAGAGTTTTGGAGAGATATTTCCTGGCAGGCAGCAACGGATGCGGTAAATCAATTGACTCGCGCAGGCTACCGCCCGATACTGGCGCATCCGGAAAGGTACCTGATATTTTTGCAGTCACCGAAAAAAGTGCTTCGGTTTCGACATGAAACCGGCGTTTTACTGCAGGTCAATGCAAATACGATCCTGAACCCCCGAAATTACCGGATACATAGATTCGTGGAATATATGTTACAGAAAGACGGTGTGGATGCAGTTGCATCGGATGCACATAACTGTGTAAGCAGACCAGTGAATCTGGAAGCGGCATATCAGTGGCTTATCCATCATACAGATGCAGCATATGCCCGGAAATTAGTGACCTTTGGTGGTGAGCTGGTATGACAGATTGCAGACAGACCTATACCATCGGGATCATAGAATGATGTGCGTTGACCACAGAGAGCTCTGTACCAAAGGTACATACACTATTACAATACAGCGTGTGTACCTTTTCGAATATCCGTCAATTTCTGTGCTTTTTCTCTGATACGGGCTTTATCTCCGAAATTATCTCCACCATTTATTCCACCTTTTTCTCCACCATTAACGTTATCCTGCACATTTCTATATAAATTCACTCGAAACATATCATCGAATACTTCCACAGTCGGAACAGGCAGTCCATATTCTCCGGCAGCACTTATAATTCTTCTGATGCCGCTTCCCCACGCTTCTACCAGTCCCATTTGACCGAAAATATTAGCAATCAGCTTATTTCTAATCTTAGAATGACCTTTCATTACTTCCTCGTAGGTTAATCCATTGTATAAACCGCCGGGCGATGTCACTTCCAAGCGATCGTCATAAATTGCCACCTGTATGCAGGATTCATCTAAGTGATGATTCCTATGAAAGAACAAAACAATCCCAGCGGCGCCAAAACGATTGTCTGGCTGCCGCCGGGATCATGAGCTTTACCCTTCTTTTTTATTTACCTAAAAATCATCTGCGCAAAATCTGCAAAGCATGGCCGCCACACGTTCCAGTCATGTCCTCCCGGATAAATCTTTCGCATTTTCGCAGTCAAGCTGTAAAAATATTTTTCCGTCCTTTTCGAAAGGCGTCTTATCTTGTCTCATAAACGCCCTCCTTGCTGTAGGTAATGAAAACATCCCCGTATACAGCCACCGTTTTCGTTGCATTCAGCTGCAATGGATCTGGAATCTCCCTGATTTCTGCAGTCCCATCGACAATTTTCTTCATGCATTCCAGCGCCTGATCGACCACATAATCCGCCAACGGTGCGCCAAAGCCCCGGTAATCATGATGAGAATTGATCACATGGTCATACTGGTCTTTCATCGACGCAATTCGTTCCATCGCCTTTGCAGCTTTTTCCACACTGACATATCTTCCCTCCGTATGGTCACCCGACTGCATCAGCAAAAGATTACGGTTACACGCATCGGCACAGAACAGATACCTGGTTTTCGAGTCGATAAAAATCATTTCGCCGGGGGTATGTCCGGGACAGCTATATGCCGTAATGATACGCCCTCCAAGATCGAATGTCTGACCGTCGGATAGCGGAAGCAGCTTCGGTTTTCTCTCCCAGCAAAGCATATCTTTCTCTGTGCTGTAAGGATAATATTTATCCTCCCGCGTCCGGATAAAATCTGCATAATTTCTCCGGTTTTCCAGCATTTTTTCAAAGGATACATCCAGAAAATAATTGTCCGCCGGATTGATATACAGCTCGTCAAATGCGCCTGCCCCGCCGATATGATCCATATGTCCATGGGAAGCAATCACAATGTACGGTTTATCGGTAATTTTTCTGATAACGCCTTTCAGATCACCGATTCCACAGCCTGTATCCAGAAGCAGCGCACGCTCTTTTCCTACAAACAGAAAAATGGACGAGCAGTCAAATTCATCGATTTCATATGTATCTTTTTCAAATTCATAATAAGGATGCCTGTCCGTCATAGCACTTCCCATCCTCAGAATTTCATCTGTTTACACGTTCTGACGCCATTGACATAAATATCGTTTGCCAGCTCCGTAACCAAACGAAGATCCTGCCAGGTTTCACATTTTTGCCCCATAAAGGTAATATTGTCAAAGTAAATATCATGGACACGTACTTCTTCTGTCGGCGTCTGGTATCCTCGGATCAGCGAAACCGGAATATCGCCGTTTAATACCTGAATGTTGTCAAAATGAATATCATTGATCTCCCCTTTGGCAACCTGCTGCGTATACTTGCAGAGCAGAACCTTGATATCGAACAGCTTCTGTTCCGCCTGCTCTACCCGGATATTTCTGTAATGGACGTCATGCACATGACCGCCATCCGCCTGATGGATGGAGATTGCTGCGCCGCCCATATTTCCTTCGTACTGACAGTGAATGATGATATCACAATCCTCAAATACAAGATCATGGATCTCACTCTGAAGCCCATAGCCTAATTCAATTGCATTGCCCGGCTCCGCATTCCAGAGCACATTATTATGGGCATATACTTTCGTCACATCCCGAACAGTCGAAGTATCCGCAATCAATCCATGTGCCTTAATACAGATACTGTCATCCGTCGAACGGATAAAGCAATTCTTTATCTCCACGTCCTGGCTGCTCGTAATATCAATACCATCTCCTGTTACAATTCTGGACATGATATTCATATCATCAATGACAACATGATCACATGCCGCCGGAACCACATGCCAGGAGGGTCCGTCTACTGCCGTAAAAAGCCTTTTAAGAGAACATTGTTGCACCACTTGATATAGATAAAAAACCGATGGGCATTACTGTCCGGCAGATGCCAGCAGGCTCCATTGACGATTCCGTTTCCTACAATGGAAATATTATCGCAATGATCCGCATAAATACAGCCGGATACCACGGCACCCTCTTCGATATAGACCGTATCATTCGGCTTTAAGGTCAGGATCCCGACATTGTATACCTTTCCTTTTTCAAAGCAGATCGTTGTATTTTCCGGTTTTTCGATTCTGCGCGAGCAAAGCACGAATAATGCGTCATGCAGACCGCCGTCTGTCTCTACCGTAAATTTCTTCGGCTCGTCGAGATGAATCTGAACGGTCTCTCCCTTTATGGAAGGGACGATTCCAAAGCTGGTCGGACGAATTGCCAGCTTCTCAAAGGGTGTATGAATCGAAATTTCCAGATCATAGGCTTCGTCATCTACTACAACAACATAATCAAAGGAGTCTGTATGATATACCACGCGCTCCGTTCCATTGCAGATAACACTGTATTTTGTTGATTTTTCCAGTTCCTCTACGGAATTCAAAATAAACCGCGGCTCCTCGATCGGATCCGGATTGTGATAATAAATTAAATCGTTTTCAAAATCCTTCATGTCTTTTTTCTCCTCGTATCCCAATTCCTATAGTCCATCAAATTTATCCCTTAACTGCACCGGCTACCATACCGCCGATAAAATAAGAGGAACACTTCAGATACAACAAAACCACCGGAATGGTCGCGATACACAGACCTGCACACAGTACACCATAATCCGTATTGTACATGGAATTAAAGTTCATCAGACCAAGCGGAAGCGTTTTTAAGGAATCCTTTTTAATTTCAATCAGTGCCCAATAGAATTCACTCCAGGTACCTTGGAAGTTAAAAATCATTACGGTAGCGATAACCGGTTTTAACAGCGGAAGCGTAATCCGAAACAGGTTCTGCAGCAGGGAGCAGCCGTCCAGCAGTGCTGCTTCATCCAGCTCTTTCGGCAGGCCTTTTACATAGTTAATCATAATAAAGGTTGCCGTCGGAAGCCCCAGCGTAACATACGGAAGCAGCAACGCAAGCCGCGTCCCGTTCAGTCCCCACGCTTTCAGCGTCGTAAAGTTGGGGATTGTGAGCATTTCAGATGTGATAAACAGTCCGGACAAAAACAGTATTTCAATGAATCCACTGCCCCACGGTCTTAATTTCCCGAGCGCAAAGGATGCGAGTATAATAACGATCAACTGCACTGCCAGCGTCATAATCGTAATAATAACACTGTTCATGAAAAAAGCTTCCAATTTTACCAATTTTCCATGCAGAAACATAGTTTTCCGGTTTAAAGGTCGTAATGCCAAAAGGGTTCGTCAAAACATCCAGATTGGATTTTATGGATGTCAGAAACATAAATGCCAGCGGGTACAGCACAATCACTGCCAGAATCAGAAGAACGATCTGACTGAATATCCCTCCTATTGTGAGTTTCTTTTTTTCTTTTTCATTATTTTCACCCCTTCGCTTATTCGTAGTTGTACCTGCGTCCAATCAGTCTGCTGATCAGCACCAGTGTCAGAATGATGATAAACAGCACAGTAGACATTGCCAGTGCCCTATAAAACTTGAAATCAACGAACGCCGTAAGTATAAATCAGCTGTGCAACTACAGTCGTCGCCTTGCCGGGGCCACCGCCGGTCAGCATATAGAACAGGGCAAAGGATTTCATACCGCCGGAAATGGAAAGGATGACGTTTGTTTCCGTCGTTCCCGCAGTAAGCGGAAGGAAAAAAATTGAAGAACAGATCTTTTTTGGTCGCGCCGTCAACCGCTGCGGATTCCAGAACATCTTTGGAAATATTCATCATCGCAATATAGAATAAAACCATCGTAAAACCAATATACTGCCAGGTATTTACCGCAATAACCGTGCCGAGCGCAGTGCTCTTCTCCCCCGATCCACGCATGTGTCAGATTGTCAAGACCAACCAGGCGCAGCAGCGTATTGACCAGACCAATATCCTTGTTCAGCATAAACTTCCACATAACCGCCACTACAGAAGCGGGGAGGACGACCGGGATATATAAAGCTACTTTATAAAACTGCTGCCACTTCGAGTCATATAATATACTGCAAATGCAAGCAAAAAACCGAGGGTTGTCTGAATCAGTGTGGAAACCACTGCAAAAACCAGATTGACCTTGATCGCCGCCCAATATTCGTCATTATGAAACAGCTCCATGTAGTTTTTCAGTCCAACAAAACTAAAATCCGGACTGAATGCATTCCAATCCGTAAAGCTCCTGACCAAGCTCTTAAAAAACGGGAAAACAAGAAAGCATCCCAAAAATACAAAACCGGGAATCAGGAAAACATATCCCATGAGCTTTTGCCTTGTTTTATAATTCATTTTGCTCTTCATATCTTCACCCTTTTTCAAATCGGGCCGGCAGTCCATTTTCTGCCAGCCCTATTTCAGTTTGCCGCTATTTATTACTTACCGTTTTCTTCAAGTAATTTGACGTACGCATCTTCGATCTTCTGACCGAATTCTTCCGGAGTTTCGGAAGGATCGGAGAGAAATTCTGCTTCCAGATCACCAGTATCTGATCCGATATCGCCGGCACTGTAATCATAGTTTTTTCTGTAGCTCTCTGCGCTGGAGAAGATTTCTGCAAATTCGCTCTGGTTTGCATTGTCATAGGTGCAGTCCTTATTTGCCATTACAGACAGTGTCTCGTTACCGAATTTCTGCTGTACATCTTTGCTTGTGATATATTTTAAGAATCTTGCGGACTGTTCCGGATACTTGGTACCGGGTAAACCATGAATCCGTCAACACCAAAGTTGTGAAGCAGGGTAGGCGTGCCTTCGGGTGCAGGGAACGCCATAACGCCAATTTCGAAACCGGCTTCTGCGGAGTTCTTTTCAAGATCTGTCAGTTCATTGTTGTTTACGAATGCAAACAGACCTTTCTGCAAATAGAACTGACCGGTAGCATCTTCTCTCGTCATAGCAAGAGAATCCGCATCAAGGTAACCTTTGTCAACCCAGTCTCTTAATCTTGCTCCTGCTTCAGCATATTCTTTGGCAACATCCGTATAGTGACCTGTCAAATAGTCATTGTTTTTAAGATATCCTGCATCGTACATGTAATGCAATGCAAAAGTCTCAACCAGGGATGCAATCTGAAAGCCGTGAGGATTACCAGGCGTCAACAGAGGTGTTACTCCGGTCTTTGCAGCTTCGCCAAGCAATGTTTCAAACTCTTCCAACGTGGTAGGAACTTCCCAGCCGTTCTCTTCCATCATCGTCTTGTTATATGCAAGCACGGTACAGGTTGTTCTGAACGGTATGCAGAAGACCTGATCGTTAACAGTACCGGACTGTACAGCGGGTGCCAGCAGGGAATCTCTCCATTCATTGTTATTCTCTTCCAAATAAGGAGTGAGATCGTATGTAGCGCCTACGGAATTGAACGAACCCATCTGGTTTGCCCAGCAGCATGCTACATCAGGAGCTTCGCCAGCAGCGAAGGCTGTTGTCAGAGTCTGTGTCAGAACGTCCCAGGTGATCACCTGTGTCTCAACCTTGATATCCGGATTTGCCGCTTCGAAATCGGATATCATCTGTGTGAATTCCGCTTCGTACTCCGGCCAGTCATGCATGAAAGTGATGGTCACCGGTTCACCGTCAGTCGTCTGAGCTGCTTCCGCTGTGGCATCATCCTTTTTTTCCGTCGTCGCAGCGGTATCCGCAGGAGCTGTTGCTCCTGTAGAGCCGCAGCCTACAAGAGCGGATGCAGCAGTCATGACTGCCATCACAATCGCCAATACCTTTTTGTTTTTCATACCATGTCCTCCTTTTTTTATTACCGACACAAGAACGAATCGTTTTTGTGTCTATCTGCTTTTTGCAGATCATTCACTTCATTTTTCCCTGATGTCTTTCCCTTCCTGTCAGTCGATATCCATTTGCTGAATGTAAGCCTGTTGCCGTTTCAGCATTTTCTTAAAGGCATGATACACGCCATCTGCATTTTCTTTCAGGGTTCGTTTGGAATTCGTATGCGGATTGATGCTCGTCGCGTAATCCAGCTGGCTGATCCAGTCTGCGGGAATTGATTCACTTCCGGAAAGCGCTCCGGCAATTCCACCGGCAACTGCCGCAACACAGTCTGTATCACGTCCCATATTTACGCCTGCAAGGATCGCTTCCTTCGTATTTCCATGAACCATCTTAAAAATAACAACGCCCTTTGTGACAACTTCATTCGCATAGCTGAACGGATACGGCATTCCAAATCCGTTATAAATGGAATCAAAATGCTGTCTCAGCTGAAAAATGTCGCTGCATCCTGCCGCTTTTTTCAATTGCTCGTCAATCTCTTTCACAACGACGTCGGGATCGCAGTGATCAAAAATTGCCCCGATCACAGAATCCACGGTTGCGCCGGGCTTCGTTCCCTCCGCTATTGCTACGCCAGTGACACATGCCCATTTCAGTCCGCGGCTGTTCGTTGTCTGATACAGCTGTCCGACCTGAAGGATATCCTCTTTTTGCGCCTTCTACATTGCCTGCGTTGATCAGACCGATCGGATGACACGCCCTTGCAAAGCTGTTGAGTCCGGCGTAATCGCAATATCTGCCAAGATCAGTTGCCGGTATTCCGGTTTTGGCCATTTTCAGAAGAACCCCTTCAAACGGTTCGGATACCCAGCCTCCTGCATTCGGATTTGCGTATTTGTTCCAGGCAGCCCTGACGTCCTCCGCTGTGACCCTTCCCTCTTTTTCCATAATCGCAGAAATCATCAGCTTCTGCCGTTCCACGCCGTCCTCTGTCGTTCCGGGTTCCCTGTCCCAGCCATTTCCGTAATGCTGGTACGGAAGATACCCGTCTACATAGCCATACTTCCTGTCAATTTCTTCATAAGTCATTCCCTCAACAGGAGCTCCCATCGCTGAACCGATATGACAGCCACAGATACAACCGAAAAAATTTGTCCTGTAAAATTATACTCATATCGTCCCCTTTTTAGCTGTAATTTTTATGCAATTTGTTATGAATATATATTACTTCTACTTAGTACGTTTGTCAATATGTTGTATCATCATTTATTTCTATATGGTTTACTGGTAAAAATCGCATCGTATTCATATGCTACAAGCAAAAATACCGTCCAATCATCTTTTGACAATTGAACGGTACCGGTATTTCCTTATTCAGTTTTGTCCCTTTCCTTCCAGCTCAGCGCTGCAATTCCAAAGTTATCCTTTTTTCTCGTCAATTCTTCCTCGCTGTATTTTTTCAATTGCGATCTCTGCAAGATACAGCACTCTGCAGCCCTCCTCCAGATGTCCCAGATACGAAGCCTCCGGTGTTGCCATGCAGATGTGGATATGCGGCTCCCCGTCTATGATTAGTCCCTGCCCTGCTGCAACTTCAATCGGTCCTTCCACGGTATAAAAGCCGTTGGTCGGATCATCCTCGGTCGTCTGGATCATGTGATATCGCGCCTTATCCAACGTTCCAATCATAGATACGACTGCTCCGTTTTTGATCTTGTGTTCGGTAATGGCCTGATTCAGGCACTGCAGCATATCATCGCCTTTTCCCAGATGAAGCAAAATGACGTCTCCTGTTTTCCTGACATGAAATGTGTTCATTTTGTATTCTCCTGTTTTATGAATCCGTTCTTATGTTCTTTGTATCTGTTGTGTTTTCCGGTGTTTGTGTCCGGAGAACTTTCCGAAACAAAATAAAAAATGAGCTTCCGAGCATAATGCTGACGCTGATCCATGCAGAGGCTTCTGCAGCGGCAATCCCCATAAAGCTGTGCCTGCCAAGCCAATATCCAAAAATCAGTCTGCTGAAGACTTCCAGTCCACCGGAAAGCATTGGAATCCATGTATTGCCCATTCCCTGAATGCAGTTTCGAAATACCATCAGAAATCCCAGGAAAAAGACAAAAATCCCCACAATCAACAGATATTGTCTACACAGCTCAAGTACCGGTGGATCTGTCACCATCAGCGACGCGATCCTTTTCCCGCCGAAAATCTCAACAGCGGACAGTGGAATATGAATCAGGATAGAAAGAAGCACTCCCATCCGAACCCCTGCTTTAATTCTGTCATCATATTTCTGCGCGCCGTAATTCTGACCGACAAACGTCATAAATGTCATTCCCAGCGCATTGCTGAATTCTCCGATCACACTGCGAATTTTGGTGGATGCCGCATAAGCCGCCACTGCAGACGCACCAAGATCGTTTACAAAAAACTGCAGGATCATTCCACCGACTGCCGTTACCATACTCATAATTCCGACCGGCAGCCCGGTTTTTAACATTCTGACTGTCAGCCGTGCATTTTTGCTCTTACTGCCGTCCAAAATACTGACAAATTTCAATTTTTTCAAACCTGCGGCACAGATCGCAAAGGAGAACACCTGAGACAACACCGTTGCCGCAGCCGCTCCCTGCACGCCCCACTTCAGTGTGAGTACAAATACGCAGTCCAGACCAATATTTGTCACAGAGGAAACGAGCAGCGCCCAAAATGGCGTAGACGAATCCCCCAGAGACTGCAAAACGCTCATAAACAGGTTGTTCAAAACTGTAATCACAAACCCCAGCCCAGGATCACTTTGATGTAATCCAGTGACTGCTCCAGAATTTCTCCGGGCGTATGCATCAGAATCAAGAAATCTCTGATCGCCAGAGATCCGACAATTGAGATCATCGCTCCCACAATCAGCGACAAAACGGATGCAACAAAAAATCCCCGGTTTACCAGATGATAATCCTTTTTCCCGTAAGCCTGTGAAATATGGATGCAAAATCCTCTTGTAAGCCCCATTGCAAATCCGAGCGTCAGCCAGACTACAATGGATGTCGCGCCGACTGCTGCCAGCGCCTGCGCTCCGATTCCCCGTCCGACAACGACGCTGTCCACAAAGCTGTAAAGCTGCTGAAACAGACCGCCAATTGCCAGTGGAATATAAAACAGAATGATATTTTTGGCAATACTGCCTTCTGTCATATCCCTTGCCTGTGTTTTCATAAGTTTACCCTGCAAAAGTTCTGCCCTTTCTTTTAATATCAACGATTGTTCAGGTTCATGTAAAGTTCAATGATTACCGGTCCTCCTCCCTGAACCAGAAATTTGACTGCTTAAAATAATTTTACTCTATTTTCGTCTTTTGTACAGAATAATTTGCTTTTAGATATCTGAAAAACGGCATATTAAAAGGATCAGCCCTTTGAATGCCAAGTGATCTGCTGAAAATAATGTCTGCCCTTTCATCAACAAGGAAAAAGAACAGCTCACCAAGAGTTCTTTGCCTCTGGTTCTTTTTGATTGCCCACTCATTTTTCTCCAAAATCCAACGGCTTTGCCGTCTCCATGCATTTTTCGCCTTATGCCGGTGCTTGCAAGCGCACACCGCCGCAAGGCTTTGTTTCTCATCTTAGTACAGCTTTGCACCTGCCGGGATTCTGTCATTTACCATCAGAAGGTTCAGTCCCTCATGACCGTCTTCCTCGTGTACTGGTGAGATCAGCATACCTTCGGAATCCATTCCCATCATCTTTCTCGGCGCCAGGTTCACGATAGCGATTGCTGTCTCGCTCAACCAGCTCTTCCGGCTCGTAATACTCGTGAATACCGCTTAAGATCACGCGATCCTTGCGTTCTCCGTCATCCAATGTGAACTTCAGAAGCTTCTTGGATTTCGGAACTGCTTCACAAGCCAGGATCTTTACTGCACGAAAATCTGATTTTGCAAAGGTATCAAAATCTACCATTTCTTCAAAGATCGGCTCGATCTTCACGTTGGAGAAATCAACCTTCTCCGCCAGATCGGCTGCAGCAGCCTTTGCCGGTGCAGCCTGTGCTACGTTATTTGCGGCATTTTTCGCTGCGATGACTGGTCTGGATCCTCACGCCCAGGTCGTCATCATTTTTCTTCCGTCTGTTGTACTCAACATCGAAAAGGATCCTGTTGAACAGCCCTGTTTCGTAGCAATCCACCAACTGTGGAAAGATACTGTAGTTCTTGTAGATCAGTCGGAAGCGTTCACGGGGAGTTGCTTTCCCGTAGCTTTCCACCAACTTATCTTCTGTAATGC
>VOFJ01001323.1_pt1 | contig 61047 bp, 82 predicted proteins | sample 5384081 | NCBI WGS metagenome assembly VOFJ01 (sample SAMN12384729, study PRJNA508395) | human gut metagenome | isolation source: healthy gut I | host: Homo sapiens | reverse complement strand
GCAGACAAAAGTCACTATTCCGAACCGCAATAGCCAATGCAAAAAGAAATCGAGGCTGATCAACCGTATTGAAGGGAAGTTCGATATTTTCGCCGACGAAGACATGATAAAAAACCGTATTACGCAATCTGATTTCCAATGCCATCAAGTTTACCTATACAGGGGACAAGTCGAACTATCCCTTTGCAGACTCAGGTGATTGCTGGACAATATATGTCAAAGACAACGGGAAAGGCATACCCAAAGATCTTCAGGCCCATTTATTGAAATCCGATGAATACATCACCACCTACGGTACTCACAATGAAAAAAGGAAGTGGATTAGGCCTGATTTTTTTATGCCGTGATTTTATCCGCATGAACAAGGGGAAACTCCATTTCTGTTCCCAAGAGGGAATAGGAACCACTTTCTATTTCACTATTCCCAAAGCCTCTTCTTCTGCAGAAGCCGTAAGCCGTTGATACATCTTCAATGCCCCCATGCATCGGTAGCGGCATAGCGAATCTGGGCTTCAGTCAATGCCGGAGCTTCCCAGTTGGAAGTACGCTGACGTTTAGAAATCTTCACCCCGAAAATAATAGCCATCAATTTTGAAAAAGATTTATCTTCAATTCCAAAATATCCGGCATATTCCTGCAGATCCACAAAGGAGGCAGGTGTAAAATCGGCCAACTTACGCAAATTCCGGTTATCGTCGCGGATACCGACACCGATCTTTATAATCCGGGGACTAGCCAGAAGCCGAACCAAAGCCGGCTGGAAACCGCATTTATTCAACCGGAACAGAAAAACCCGTTCCGGGACAGCCAGTTGCAATAAGCTCACTTTATAAATTTCACCTTTCCGAAAAGCGGGACGGGTCTCCGTATCGAATCCCAGACAAGTATGTTTGCCAAAAAATCAGCCGCCTCCCCGACCTGCCTTTCCTCTTCTATTACCTTCACTTCTCCCGTAAACACGTAAGGAGGTAACAGATCTATTTCTTTCCGATCTATGGTCTTTTTAAATCAGTCAACATTTTTTTTTTCTCAAACTTAATCGTCCTCATCTTTTTACCTGATAGACAGCATGATGTACCGCCCTCAACACTCCGGCACAAGCTTTTCCCAATACAATTCAAAACTATTATTCAATTGCCATAAAGCCTCTCCGATCACTTCCGGTATCCCACAGCGGAAAGAAGAAATAAAATTCTTCAGGTCCTGGTATATATCACAAGTTTTCTCTGCTATCGAATGTACGACAGGAACTTCACTAAACTGCATATTATCATCGAAAACTTCCAGGTATTCATCGTGTTCTCCCAACAGTCGATGAAGCTGTCCATATAAATAATTATAATCGTCTTCGGTGACGATATCTTCGATCAATCCACTATCTCCGCTATCACTCTCCGGCAGCAAGGAGCCCTTCAAATAGATCAAAGGAATAAACTTCTGCAAACGCTGGATAAAATCCCTGCGCTGCATCTGAGGTGCCGTCTCCACAAAATCACAAAATTCCTTGGCTACTGCAACAAACTCGATGACTTCTTTGCTATATCCAACATGTTGAAAATCTTCCATAAACTACTTTCTTTTATTTTACAAAGGTAACATTTTACCTCCTATCCCGGTATACTTACGGGAAATAAAATGACATTCCAGGTCCCTCCCAGAATGTCATTCTTTGCGGAAAGACGGGGATTCGAACCCCGGAATCCCTTTAGAGGATTACACGCTTTCCAGGCGTGCCAGTTCAGCCACTCCTGCATCTTTCCTTACTTTGGCGGGGCAAAGATAGGATAAAAAGTAAAAAAAGTAAAAAGTAAAAGATAAAATAAATTTTTAGAAAGGGTATCCGATCGCAAGATTCAGTACCAGACCTTTCCAGAAACTGCCGTCGATATTATAATATCCGGACTTGCCTGTACTATAAGGAGCATGTATAGGTATTCCCAAATCGGCACGGACCACGATATAGGAAAAAATCGTAACGTAGTCGAATCCGGTCCCCAAAGCAATTTCTTTCAATAATCCTTTGATTCTGAATTCTCCTCCGGGACGCTGGGTTTCATTGTTCAACAACCAGACATTCCCGGCATCCATAAACAAAGCCCCTTTAAACCGTTCGTATATTTTGAAACGATACTCGACATTTCCCTTCCAGTTTGATATCTCCGGTCTGATCGAGATAAGAATAGGTCGATTCCCTGGGATGGTAACTTCCGGGCCCGATCGAACGGATATGAAAAAGCCCGGATACTATTCGAGCCGCCGATATAAAATTGCTCACTGTAAGGCATTACTTTCGAATTACCGTAAGCATAACCGATCCCTCCCATAATCCGCATGGCCAATTGATTATTATTATCCACAGTCTTATAACCGATTAATTCAGAAGTAAGCTTCAAAAAATTGAGAATAACGATTATTGAGAATTTGTTTGCCCTCCCCCTGATGATTCCCTGCAGATATACTGCAGGCCCGCTATAATATTACCGGCCTGAGTGACCGAAGTCTGCCAGAACAACCGGTTGGGATTACGATAAGTCGCAGCCCGGTCGTACGTATAGGTATAAGACATCGACGGAATAAACTGATTCTTAAAACTCTGCGCCACTGCGGGATTTTTATTTACAACAGAATCGAAGGCATGAGAAGTACGCAACAGATAGGTATAATTGAGTTTAAAAGGTACGACGGAATGATAATTCCGGGTAGAAGAATTAAAATCATAGGTCGCACTTCCCCCAAAACGAGATCATCCTAAAAAATTATGTCGGTTGAGCAAATCCGTACCGATCTGAAAATGGGTCTGTTCTCTCCTATCCTGTTTCGTTTTCATCAGTTTGGGAACCAATAACCGGGGCACGGACAAATTAAAATTCAACCCCAGCTCATAAGAATTGATCAAGCCCGAATTGCCTGTCGATTTTTTATTTCCTCCGATTTGCCATTCGTAGGATCCTGTCAACCGGACACTGAAATTCTCTGCCCGGCGGAACATATTCCGGTTAGTAATCCCTAATGTCAATCCCGACCGAGCAGATTATTCGACTTGGAAGACATATCCACCTCCACTTCCGTTTCAATGGGCAGGGCAAAATCGCCGTTGATTTGCATATCCAGCAAGCGATCCTGAACCGTATCGGGCACGGTAATCGTCATATTGGCGAACTTAAATACGCCCAACTGTACAAATCCGGCTTGTGTACGACTCTGTCGCATAGCCGAATAAGTTTGTCCGGGTCGCGTCTTCACCGCCCGGGTGATCACATTCGGTTTCAGCCGTAGCGGAGGCTCATAAATGATTTTCACCTGATCCGCCTGTATCGTGTCTTGCCCGCCGGTCGTTTCATTTCCCGACAGCATCACTTTCACCTCACCGATTTTATAAGGATGAAAAGCATTTTGCGGAATTCCCCTGCTTCAATCCGATTCGTACGTCGGCCATTTTTCCACCTTGAGTGGTATCGACTAAAAATTCGATATAATCGGGTTGGAAGAAATAATAACCGTGATTTCTCAACCGATCGGACATGCGCGTTGCCGCTCCTGATTGAGGACATTCACATCGTATTGCCTTCCCGGTTTCAGTTCGGAGAACCGCATATACGAGCGCACGATACTATCCATCGGAGGATTCCATCCCCACAACTGTACATTACCGTAATGAAAAGGCTGAGGCAAATCGACCCAATAGCTGATGCGGGCTTTTTTTAGGATTCCGTTTATGCGGAATAATCTCGTAGCGGGAAGTCGTCCCATAAAAACCGAAGTCTTTCATGGCATTATCCACCATTTTCAACCGTAATTCGGGCTGTACATCTGAAATCAACACCGGTTTCTTAGCCAATTTACGATATAACCACCATTTAAAACCTTTCTCTTTTTTTATATTCCAATTATATATCACAGCCCGATCGGGAAAGGCGAACGGACATAAGGAGAATACAGCGGATTATTGGGTTTCACAGACAGCGGACCGGAAGCGGCTGAATTTTGTGTACTGTTGAGTTTCACTTTCTGAGGGGCCTCGATCTTTCATTTTTTTTACTCCGACATACAATACTTCATCTTCTGTCAGTTTTTTAGTCGTCGAACAAGAAAAAAAGAAGGAAAAGGAAAAAAGATTAAAGGTAAAAAAGTAAGAAGAAGAAAAGGTCAGGGTACTACAAATAGGACAAAAGTGACTGACTGAACCGACTTTTGTCAGACTTCCGGGCATACTTTCTGATGAATTCGACTACTTTCATTTCTGATTCTCCGTTTTTGTTTCTCTTTCCGATTTTCGGTTATTTTTAAAGAGATCTTTAAATTTACGGAAATTTTTCCGCCAAACAATACCGACACCCGTTTGAGTGACTTCGCCGTCCAGTACACTCTCATAGTTGGAATGCCGGAACACTTTCAAAAATAGATTTCTCTTCTTCGTAATCACGTATTCTATAGAAATATCGTCGACGAGATTATCTTCTATGTTATTACTCTGATTTTCATTATTATCTGTAGAAATCCGTCCACCGATCTTCACCCGAATCCGATCATTAAAAAAATTGTTTGGAGAACTGATACGTATAATCGGTACGGGTTGTATTTTCATCGGTATTATACGAATCGACGCCAAAAGTAAAACCGGTCTTCCGGGTATACTTATTCAATTCATTTTCTACCAGGCTATATAAAGCATTGTTGGCCATACTTCCTCCGCTTCCCGACTTAGCAGCCCCAGGAGCGGTATAAGTATTATAGATCAATAGATTCAACGCTTGACGGGTACGTTCTTCCTGAGAAAAAGTCGCCAACTGATTCTGTACCACCATATCGTTGGGAGCTGACAGGTCAAAAGAGATATCCGGTCGGGTCAATGTATTCTGTATCCGGATGATAGCCTCGAAAGTAACCAGTCGATTCTGTTCTCCGTCGACAACCGTAGCTTTCACCTGTTCGGAAGCGGATATACTCAACATCGGATTCATCACATTTCCTGTCCATTCCACATAGCTGCCACTGCGAATATTAAATTCTTTTTTTTTACCTGCAATGGGGAATATTATAAACCACGGTTCCTCCGGATAAAAATATATTTCCCCGACAAGGTAAGTCCGTTTTCAGGACTCATGGCCAGAACCAGATTACCCCCACCCTGGATGACGATATTATTACTTCCATCATCCGATAATTCGACGTTTACCGTCACCTGATCTCCGATCTCGATCAACATTTTTAAAGCAAAGCTACTGGTGTTTACCCGGTTAGTCAGATCGTCACGCTCATTCAAGGTGGTATCCCTGAACGATACGAAACGGACCAAATCGGCACTACGGTCCACAAGTTCGGGTCCGGAACTACGCAAAGTATAGGTAATATTGGTCCGGTTGAGCAAATTGATATTTCCGGAAACGCTTAAATTCGAAAAAGGCCCCGGCCAAACGGGAATCCAGATTGATATAAGCCTTCCCATAGATCAGCGAAGTCGGATTTTTCTTTACATTCACGACCTCGAAATTACCGGCTTTTACAGATATATCCATATTCATCCGGTCGAAACGGAGTCAGGGTAATCGCTCCGTTCAGCACCATATCACTTTTGTTAGGAGCAATAAACCGATATTGCCGAAATAAAATCTTCCGTTGTCTACAATCAGGCGGGTGGAATCCAATCCGAATGTGGTACCCAACATCACCACATCGGCTTTTCCATTACGAAAGCCCAATCCACCGTTCAAATCCGGACGGTCTACCGTCCCACGAAACTGTAATGCGCCGGTCAACTCGCCCTCCAGTTTCATCAGATCTTTCGGAACAAAAAGCGTTGACCATATACAAAGGCAAGGAAGGTATATCTACGTCCAGCATGACCTCCCGGTTGGTCTCGGATGTAGCGAAAGTCCCCTGCACTACCGCCCGGCGGATGCTGTCGATTTTCAACTCGAAATCTACGGCATGATCGGTTAAATGATCCTTTCCTGCATACTGCAGATCCAAATCGAGGGTACCCATCCGCTGTTCTTCATAAAACAGATTATTCACTCCGATATTTCCCTCGGCACCGAAGGTTTTACGATCGGTATACAACAATAAATCCGTATGCAGGATACCGCTCAGATCGGGTAAGAACGGTGATATTTCGGTCAATTTTTTCAGGTCTATACCGGTAATCTCCACCTGTAACCGATCCGTCCTTTCTCCTTCATCAGGCAGAGACTGCAAACTCACCAATTTATTCTGGTAGGCCATCCGGAGATTGGCATCGATCTTCCAATCTTTATAAACCGTTACTTTATTATCGGCATTGACAATCCACCGGCTATACCCCAGAATAGGAGTCATCGGGAAAAAAGCTCACCGTAAAAGCACTGTCCAGCATCACCAGATTGATACCCATATCGAATCCGACTCGTTGCCGGGCATCTTTTGTTTCAGTTCGATCCGGAATTGATTCCCCTGCATTTTTCCGGTCAGGTTGATATTGAACAGTCCCTTCCAGGCCTGGTCGGAACTACCGGCTCCCAATGCATACACCAGACTCTTGCCGGTCTGCCCAGATACCCATCTGTACCGAATCGAGACGTACCGTCCCAAAATAGGGAGCCGTAGCCGTGATCCCCATCCGGATACCTGACCGCTGACGGGAAACGATATCCAGAGAAAGCCGACGAAATCCCATATTCCTGGCCTTCAAAAAATTTAGCGATCGCATTATTTTGATCACCTTTCAAGTGCATACTAAAAACAGGCAACTCCGCTTTGATCTGTTCCATATCGATATCTTTACCGGCGATCTGCTTCCCGACAATCCCTGCAATTTTCCCAGCACTCTCCCCAAAACCGGCCAAAGAAGTATCGGCCCGGAAAGTTAACTGTAAATCACCGGTCTTTACATCCAGTGTCGTCTTCTTCAGATCGCTGGCCATATCGATATCCAGGCTTCCCAAGGTATAAGTCTTCCTGCTATCTGCCATGCTCAGGCTATCGAAGCGGGCTTTTTAAAGCATAAGCGGAATGTTCCCCGATAAAACCTTGCAAATCTACTTTCAGCCCCCATAGTCAAAGGTTCCTGCATCAAATGCAGGGCCTGCAGATCCACCTTGCCGATATAACCACCCAAACCGACCTGATACTGTTGTTGCAGCGAATCTCCCCGGAAAACCAAATCCAAAGGAGCATCGGGATCTTTACTAACCATAGTCCCCCGTAAATGCGTCTTATCCAAGGTAGCCTGTAAAGTAATATCTTTATATTCGTGCTCTTTATAAAACAACTGACGGATTCCGGCATTTACCGAGGTCTTTGCCTGAGGCCACGAAAAATACCGGCCTTCCAACCGGAAATTGGCCGAGGCGCTTCCTAACGAATCGACAGTCAAAAAGCGATCGAGTGGGAAACGGCTCAGGGTCAATTCGCCGTTATATGTCTCCCGGTTCAAATCATAACTCCCCGTCGAGGGTCATACAACCAGCATCGGAACACAAGCGCACCAAAGCCTCCAAAGCTCCCTGATTAGCCTTCAGATTCGCCGACCAGGATACATCGGCCGGGATCTTCACGATTCCTTCTTTTAAGAAAACATTAGCAAAGGTAGCGTCCGGCATCTCCGCCCGCAAATCGATCACCCCACTTATTTTTTTCAGGTCCCGGTAGGATTGCAGATGTCCTTTTCCAGTCAACCGGAATTTTCCGGTCATACCGGCATCCAGGCGGTCGAACCGGACTCTGTTTTCATCTATACTGAAAGTCGTATTCAAATCTACCTGACTATGTTTTAAGTCCTGAGGGATTCCGTCATAAAAAGGGAGTAAGATCGGCCAGCCCAACCCTGGCATTCAGCTGAACGATCAAGGGTACCCGTTTCATCAGATTATTCATCGAAGTATCGGCCCGGGCTGTCAACTCGATCTTGCTATGAGCGGTGCGGATAAATGCCCCCCTCAATGCTGTCCGGGCCGAATCGAGATCCACCTGTGCCTGCATCTGTTGCAGCTGTATTCCGTTTTGCTGTACAGCCCTCAGATCTACCAGGTTTCCCCGCCCAACCGTTCCCCGGTTATATACACTGTCGATTTGTACGGCAATACCGGACAGCACCAAATCGGTTTGCCCGGCATCGGCAGTCTTCATGCTAAAGGCACTGTTCTCCAATTGTAATCTCCCTGCACGTATCAGCCAAGGCTGGCTACCGGACGGTTCGGTGACCGGTGTCCCGGACGATTGTTCCGTTCCCATCTGCATGTCACACCAAGCCCCTCCGACAGCGACAGCATCTATTTCGACGGATTGCTCCCCAACAAAACTTTTTCCGCCAGTCAGCGAACCGTCCTTTATTCCGGCCCCCAGGTAAGGCAACCCCTCGGTATACATGCGATAACCGACGTCCCGGATCTTTATCTGCCTGACTTCGATCCCCCAATCCAAAGGATTACTCTGCACTGTATCTTCCACTGTTCCGGCTCCGGATTTCAAAAAACATCCCCTTCTTCCAGGCTAATCTCAGCGACTATCAATTTTTTCCGTTCCAAATCGATCCGTCCCTCCTGCACCCCCCAAATTCCCGACAGCCACCTTCAGTTGCATACCGGTAGTATCGCCGGCTAATCCGAACTTCACCTGTCTCAGACCTAACTGTTCGATACCGAGTTCTTTACGAAATATCCGATCGATATTCACCCTAAGCCGGATCGCCTCTGCAGCAACCAGGGTATCTCCGGCAGTTTTCCCGGCATACACATCGTCCAAAAACCAGATCAAAAGGAAAACCCAAACGGAAATGCCCGATCCGGACTTCAAGTCGTAATGCGAAGCAGCATAACGTTCGGCTTTGCGCAAAAGGAAATCTTGTACAGGAGGTAAATAAAGCAAAAACACGATAAGCAGTAGCAACCCTAAAATTGCTAAAATCGTTCTGCCCAGATATTTAAAAAAATCTTTTCATGCTTAAGCTTTATTCTTCGCAATTACCATTATCCAGATCGTAAAAAAGCGCTGCAAGGCCTGCCTCCTGCTATTCCGTAAAGTCTTTAATTAACGAAAAAGATCCTTACGGGGTTGCACGAACCGATCAACATTGTTTCGGCTTCGGCAATCGCCTGAGGAGTCCCTAAATCTAAAAAACGTCCTTCGTAAAAATACATCAGTATCGGGTGAAGCCTGGCCTGTGACAGATATTCGTCTATAATCGAAAAGACCCCTTTTCCTGACATACGTTCTAAAATTCCGGGCTCACCACCTGCACTCCACAGAAAGCATAGTTCCGGGAATCCCAAAATTCTTCATCTACCGGTTTTTGTTCCCCTGTGGCCTTATTTTCCCATCCTTTCAGCATCCCTTCACGATTAAATCTCAATCCTCTGCCTTTCCCGCCGGTCCGGGTAACCAAGGTCGCATCTCCCTTATTTTGCCGATGAAAGCGGAGCAAGGCAGGTATATCGATATCTGAAAATATATCTACATTATGAATAAGCACCGATTCACCCGGGCAGAACAACTCCCTGGCTTTCAGAAGTCCGCCCCCGGTATCGAGTAATTTCTCCCGTTCATCGGAAATCACGATATCCCAATCGAAAAAAATGTCGTTCGCACAGAAAAGCTTCTATCTGGTCGGCATAGTGATGCACGTTCACCACAATACGCTGTACATCCGCCGCTATCATTTTCCGTATGACATATTCAAGCAAAGGCTTACCGGCTACTTCCACCAATGCTTTGGGCCGATCGTTCGTCAAAGGCTGCAAACGGGTACCCAATCCCGCTGCAAATATCATTCCGTTCATCTAAATATTTATCATCTTATTTTTAATTGCATACATGACAAGCGCTGCAGTATTCCGGCATCCGGTCTTACTCAACAGATTCGCCCGATGTTTATCCACTGTCCGCTTACTGATAAAAAGTTTATCTGCAATTTCCTGGTTGGAAAGTCCCAGGCATACATGATACAAAATCTCGAGTTCTCTCTCGGATATTTCATTATCAGGGGTTTCAGGTTCCGGTTTATGTTGCCCGCCATCACGCATATTATTGAGAATATTCACCAGCAACTCCTCGGAAAAGTAATTCTCACCGGCGGCGACAGCCCGGATTGCCGCAATCACTTTTTCTATACCGGAATTTTTGAGAACGAACCCCTTTACTCCGACATCGACCATTTTATAGTAATACTGTTCATCCCCGTACATAGACAACACGATCACCTTCAAATCCGGCCTGATCCGCAGAGCCTGTTCCGTAGCTTCTATCCCGTTCATCTCGGGCATTTCTATATCCATCAACACCAGGTCACAATCTACAAAGGAGAGGTTTTCAATAAAGTCGCGTCCATTGGAAGCTTCGTAAATATGGTGTACGAAATCCTGGGTAGACAAAAGCAATTTCAATCCTTCCCTGAATAACTTATGATCGTCAACAATATAGATTCTTAATTTTTTCAAATTCTTTGTGTCCATGAATCGATAAACATTTACATCCGTAACTGATAAACAAAGATAAAAATAAAGTCAGAAAGTCAAAAAGACTTTAATAAAAAGCGTTGGCCCGCATCCCATCCCTCCTTTTCCATGCTCGCTGACAATCTCGATATCCCCGTTACCGGATTGCAGCCGGTAACGCATGTTATCCAATCCCATACCGGTATGTCCGGAAATACGGTTTACATCGAATCCGATACCGTTGTCGGTATATTCTAAATATAATATTCCTTCTTCGAGTTGTAAATCGATCGTCACTTTCGAGGCTGCAGCATGCCGCAATGTGTTGTTGATCAACTCGCAGATAACACGGTAGACCACCACTTCGATATCGTAATTGAAACGTTGAGTTTCGATATTAGTGGTAAAATACACCTTAAAATTATCGGCTGGCCGCATCCGTTTTATGAATGCCTCTACCGCATCTTTTAAGCCAAAATTGTTGAGGATATGCGGGCTGATATTGGCCGAGATGTCCCTGACCCCGCTAATCGCTTCATCCACAGCCTGCCGCAGATTCTGCTTTATCTTTTCATTGACTTCACTTTCTTTATTGGCATCCAACCCCGAGACCAGCATTTTTAATCACACTCAGCAAAGGTCCCAGCCCATCGTGCAGCTCTTTCGCAAAACGCTGCCGTTCTTGCTCTTCCGTGCGGATAACCGCTGCCAGTACCCGTTTCTCTGATTCGCGCCGGATCTCATCCACTCTTCGCATAAATTGAAAAATTTTCCGGATATAAAATACTCCGATCAGGAGGACCAAAGCAATGATAAAAGCCAGAATCTTCTGTACAATAGCCAATTCATCTTCCATTTCGGGATAAATCGTAGGCCATAAATCGAAGACCCTCGACACCACCATCAACAAAAAAAATCCGACGGAAATCAGAATCCAGGAAGCATTGAATTTTGTCCGCTTAAACAAGCTAATGGCAATAACGGCAGCAGCAACCTGTAAAAAAGCGAAACATAAACGAGAATAGTGGACAACATAGTAAGTTCATTAAAATTAAAACGGATATCCGATAGCTATATTAAATACAGATTTATTAAAACCTCCATTACGATTCAACAACACACAAAACGTTGCCCTTCGGCCTGCATCGGATCATGTAATTTCAAACCAAGATCAAAACGCAGCAGAAAGAAATTGACATCCAACCGAAGTCCGGCCCCTGTTCCGACAGCGATTTGTTTATAAAATCCGAGGACAACTTCGTACCCTGACGATTCTCATACCGATTGATATTCCAGATATTCCCGGCATCGATGAATAAAGCCCCTTCTAATAACCAGAATAATTTAAACCGATATTCCACATTGGCTTCCAACTTAAAGTCTCCTACATTATTCGGATATTTATCCGGCGGAGCATAAGATCCCGGTCCCAAAGTTCTCGCCTGCCAGGCCCGGATATCGTTGGCACCTCCGCAATAATAAGCCTCTTCAAAAGGCAAAAGCCTTCATGTTACCGTAGGGATAACCACAACCCAGAAACAGCCGGTAGACGACCGAATTGGCTTTATTCAGGTAATGGTTGAACCGATATTCACCGTCGGCTTTGATAAATTGGGCATACCGGACACCCAGAATTTTATAAAAACGTTCTTCCTCGGAACCGGATTTTCTGGCCCCTAAAAAGTTTATCCATAGCCAAAAGAAAATTCCCGGAAGTCTCCAGATTACCCCGGAAATAATTAAAACTTTGTGCAGAATTGACCACCTGGTCGGTAAACACAGCCGAAAAAATTCGCCGACAGAATCATATGGTTGGTATAGGCACTTTTGATATATTCATTTTTCAATTCACTGATAAAACTCGAATCGACACTCGGCATCAGCACATAATTCAGATCGATGAGATCGAAATTATACCGCCATTTATTATCTGCCCGCCGCCAAAGGTAACCGAACTTAGCACTAGCTACACGGCGTTTGTAAAACTGTGTATTTTCCTGACTGAAGGAGAGAGATCGAAGTTTTAGGAGCAAAATTACGGCGGAATTCATCCATACGAAAAACCGGCATCCAAAATTGAGGCGTCACTAACTTCAATTCCGTACCGACTTCGGTGGTACTTTGAAAATTTCATTTTCCTTCAATTTCTCTTTTTTTTAAAGCCCCCCATACACTCAAGGTCAGATTCTCCCCCCTCCATGAAACAAATTGCGGTGATTATAAGCAAAGTTACCTCCGACCCCGATATTCCCGGAATTGTTGGTCCCTTCGAGAAAGACATTATAAGACTGCCGTTTGAGCGGAGTAAGCTGCACTTCACAAAACAACACCGGCTCACCGTCTTCCTTTTGCTCTTCCCGGAAAATAATATTGATAAATTTAAACAGATTCAAGGCTTGCAGGCGGGAATAGGAATCAGCCACTTTACGGACATCATAAAATTCTCCTTCCTTGAACTGGATCGTTTCCTGGATCACCTTCGGCTTAATCTTCATATGGCCACGATAAACAATCCCATATTCACCGTAACGGGTATGCCGGTAAAGCGAATCGAGTCCATTGGCCATCAGCAGGGGATCATAATCCAAATTTACCTGAATGTGCTTTATTTTATATTTGCGGTAAGCCATACTGTCGGACACACTGTTGACGATGCTCAGCAAAAGATGAGCCTGTTCCGGATTACCGCTCCGCGAGGTATCGGCATAATAATGAATAAAATTCTTTGAAAAATTATAATACCCGTTTTGCCGGAGCATATGAATGATCCGTTCCCGTTCATCTTCCAATATCTCTATATCCATCGGCATTTCCTGATGCAACAAAGTGTGATTGGTGTCCCGCAAAACCAATTGTACTAACGGAAAGCTTTCGGGTAATCCTCCGGCCCGGAAACTACTGTCTTCCCGGAAAGTAAAATCTTTTACCCGAGTCAGCGGACCGGGATAAATCCGGTACACAACATGGGCCTTTTTCTTTTTTAAACCAAACGGAATCCGTCACCTCAGCTTTATAAAAACCTTTATTGTTCAGGTACAATTTCAACTGGGTCACACTTCTGTCGGTCAGGAAAGGACTATAAATCACAGGAGCTTCACCGATGGAACGCAACCATTTGTTAAAAGCGCTTATTCTCATTCTTCCCACTCAGGTTATAAAGTCCCAGATGAAAACGAGCCACTCCCAATATCCGCGTATTAGGACGTTGCCGCACCGTTTTTTCAATTCAGAAAAATTCACCCCTTTCTCTTCTACCCTCACTTTCACCTTATTCAACAGATATTCATCTTTCCCCACATAACGGGTAGGCGAACACGATACCATGACCAGCATAAAGCCCGTCAATAACAAAATTCCCCCTCGCTTTTCAGTAAGCTGATGAACGGTTGGCTGATAAAATATTCCGAAACAATCTTATATGGAACCCACTTCTCCAAATCTCAAAAAATGTTACTACTTTTGCACAGCTTCTGAATTGCTCTTTATTCAGGATTAAAACCACGCTAAAACCGATGTAGAGGCACAAACCATGTTAAGCAAACAGGTAACAAAAAATAGTCCAAAACCTTGAAAAAAAGAAATTCAGGGAAAAATATAATCTCTTTAAAATCGAAGGGGAAAAAACTGGTCGGAGAACTGTTGCATTCTCCCCTGAAAATCCATTCCCCTGATCGCTTTCCCGTCTTGGCTCGAACAAAACAAAAAAGCGTTGTCAAACGTAAATATCATTGAAGCCGATGAACGGGAAATGCATGGGATATCCAACTTCCAATCTTTACCCGAAGTCATCGCACTGGCCGAAATACCTGTCCATATCTATCGGAAGGAAGAGGTTCTCGATTCTTTATCCCTGGTATTGAACGGGATACAAGATCCGGGTAATTTGGGTACCATCCTCCGGGTGGCAGACTGGTTCGGAATCGGAAACATATTCTGTGATGCCGATTGTGCCGGTGTTTATAATCCCAAATGTGTACAAGCCAGCATGGGGGCCATCTTCAGGGTCAAGACGTTCTATACGGATCTCCCTGTTTTATTGAGCGAACTGAAGCAAGAAGGCCTTCCTGTCTTTGGCACGTTTTTAGATGGGAAAAATATTTATACGACAGCATTAAGTACCCGGGGCCTGATCGTCATGGGGAACGAAGGAAAAAGGAATTTCAGCAGAAATAGAAGCGCTGGCCGGACAGCAACTAACGATTCCGAGTTTCGCCCGGAATAGCGAATCGACCGAATCGCTGAACGTCGGAGTAGCTACCGGTATTATTCTGTCGGAATTCAAGAGAAGGATGTAATCAGCAATTTAAAATAAAACGAAATGAAAAAAGATTTTTACGTTATTATGCATCTGTTGCCTGGGTTTCGGAGCGATGGCCCAATTACCGATCAATCTGGGTGTTCACGGCGGGATTTCCAGTAACCGGATAAAATTCAAAGATATCCCCCAGGCTATCGGGACACAAGCCAATACTGGCTATATGGTCGGCGCATTTATGCGCGTCAATCTGGGAAAACTCTATCTGGAACCTGCTTTAAACTATTCGCATAAGAGAAGTGTGATAGAAGAAAAGGCACAGGCACTAGGAGAAAATCCTGACAACTTCGATCTGAAACTCAACACGTTCGCGATATTCCGATTATGTTGGGTTTCCAAGTATTGGATTTATCTATCGTTAAACTACGGGCCTTCCTCGGACCGGTACTTTCCGTCGGGAAAGTAAAAACCTGAAAAAACTAGGAGATATCAGTACCGATAAAACCAACTGGCACGGTAAAGTCGGCGTCGGGGTAGATGTCTGGAAACTGACCTTCGATATCGATTATGAAAAAGCATTCAAAAATTTAGGTCATGAACTGAAAGCTCCCCGGTCGTTCAATTTCACCCTGGGACTAAAGATTATTTAAGACCACATTTAAAAAAATAGCCCACTGCCCGTCCCTGTGGGCTATTTAAAAACGTTAGCACATTTTTTCCCCGGCATTCATTTGTTTTTTTCAAAATATTTCCTATTCCTTTGTTTCGTCAATTCAATCCTTAAGAAAGATTGTTTGAATTATAAAGAGGAGTTGAGAGACTGGGCTCTATGAAACTCCGACAACCTCCGGAACTTTCCGAAAGGTGCCAAAAACCCGGCCTGATAACAGGAGTTATAATTTAAAACAAAAAGTAAGATGAAAAAAGCAGATTATTTAACCCACATCACCGACCGGAGAAACCGGAATCTCAAATTCTTCTCTCTTTTTTGTATCTTCTATCGACATGCGCTGCATGCGCTGATCTTTATACCCCCTATTCCGATTTACCGGCTTACGATATTACCAGGCAGTAGTTGGCAAGCCCCGTTAATAAACATTCGGTTTAATGTTTATTTTATAGTGGTATAGTCGAATCCGAACTATATCCTGACCAATTTAAAGGGTAAACGCCCCAGACATGAAACGCTCATTAAAAACGACAAAATGAAAACTTACGCAGAAATCAATGAAAAGATAAAAAAAGGGACTGCCGTAGTACTGACAGCCGAAGAAGTATCCGAATTATCCAAGACATTATCACCCAAAGAAATTGCAGAAAAAAGTAGACGTAGTAACCACCGCCACTTTCGGAGCGATGTGTTCTTCGGGTGCATTTTTGAATTTCGGTCATTCCAATCCCCCAATCCGGATGGAGAAGATCGAATTGAACGGCATCCGGGTTAGTGGTGGACTGGCAGCGGTAGATACTTATGTCGGCGCTACAGATTGTAACCCATCCTCTCCGGCTTATGGCGGAGCCCATATCATCGAAGACCTGGTCAATGGTAAAGACATTACACTGGAAGCCTGGGGAAAAGGGACGGATTGTTATCCCCGCAAACATATAAAAGCTATTATCAACAAGAATTGCATCAATGAAGCTATCTTATACAATCCGCGAAATTGTTACCAAAATTATAATGTAGCGACCAACACCACCGATCAGATCAAATATACCTACATGGGTACGCTGCTTCCTAAGATGAGGAATGCCTCTTACAGTTCTGCCGGTGAGCTATCGCCCTTGCTTAACGATCCGGAATGCCGGACCATCGGGTTGGGAACTCATATTTTCCTTTGCGGTACAGACGGTTATGTCACCTGGAACGGCACTCAGTTCAACACTTCCAAAGCGGTAAATGAACACGATATTCCCACTAGTAATGCCCGTACGATAGCTGTTGTGGGTGACTTGAAAAACATGAGCACCCAATACCTCCGGGGGCCTATATCGAAAAAATACGGTATCACCTTATATGTCGGAATCGGAATTCCTATCCCTATTCTGGACGAGGATCTGGCGAAAAGGGTGTCTATCCGGAATGAACAAATCGAAACGACTGTCGTCGATTATGGGAATGGCAATCAAATTCTGGGAAAAACGAATTATGCCGCTCTACAAAGTGGTGCTATCGAAATCAATGGCCATAAAGTAAGAACAGCGCCCCTTTCCAGTCTGGCCAAAGCCCGGGAAATCGCAGATTTACTGAAAAGCTGGATTCAGAAAGGTGAATTTTTACTCACCGAACCGGTACGGCCAATGCCTGTACAAGCCAGCCTGAACGGATTGAAAGCCATTGAAGATTAAAATTTAAAACCTTGTCAATTAGAAACATCATGATAAAGAAAGTTGTATTATCCTTCCCGGTAGATGCTACCGACAGATCGCTGACCTATGACCTGGTCAAATTATACGATATCCGGATCAATATACTGACAGCCGAAATACAAGCAGGGAAATCCGGTAATCTATTAGTCGAACTAGAAGCCGATACCGACAAACTGGACCAGGGTATCGCCTATTTAATCGAAAACGGGTTACGGTAAGTCCGGTATCCAGTAAAGTATCGTATGACGCGAGCCTCTGTATCGATTGTGGCAACTGTGTATCGGCCTGCTTTTCCCACGCGTTGACCATAGGGGCACCGGATTGGAAACTGCATTTCAATCCGGAAAAATGTATTGCCTGCAAATTATGTTTGAAAGCTTGTCCTCTCAAACTATTCCGGATCGAATTTGCCGAAGCCTGAATTTACCCTATGCCGTATGGAATATATCGATCGCACCTATCGCAAGCATTTCCGCCAGGATCGCTGGAGCTATTTTACCATTAGCTTATAAAGAAACCGATCTGTGTATCGGCGTGGACCGGGGTTCCTGGCAACCGGAAATACTGGTCTGTGCAGAACGATTTGTCCGGGAATTACGGACGGATATGGACCGCTGGATCGGTTCACACCCGGATTATGCCCAGGCTTTAACCCCCTTTCAGGCAAGCGGGGATGCTCCCGGCATATTCAAAGAGATGTCGCGGGTAACCCAAACAAGCGGTATCGGCCCGATGAGTGCCGTAGCCGGCGCCGTCGCTCTGAAAGTAGGGGAAAACCTGAAAAAACGATTCGGTATAAAAGAAGTGATCGTCGAAAACGGAGGGGATATTTATGCCGACCTCTGTCAGGATATGGATATTTCGGTATTTGCCGGTTCTTCCCCCTTTCTGAAAAGGTCGGTTTGCATATCGAGGCAGCCTATGCCCCCTCGGGATTTGTACCTCTTCCGGAACCGTCGGTCCGTCACTCAGCTTCGGTAAAGCCGATGCAGTGATGATTGTCTGTTCAGACGTAATGCTGGCCGACACTTATGCAACCGCTTTCGCCAACACGATTCAGACAGCGGAGGATGTTCAGACCTGCATCGAAAAAATCAGGGAGCAGGAAGACATACTGGCCGCCATTGCGATCAAAGACGATAAATTAGGTATATGCGGTAATTTTGAACTCAAACTTTTTGAATTGAACGAACGTACAACTATGATACAAGACGAAATCAAGAAGCGGATTCTGATCCTCGACGGAGCCATGGGAACAGCTATCCAGCAATACGGTCTGACAGAAGCCGATTTTTCGCGGTAGTGAATTTATCTCCCATCCGGTAAACCTGAAAGGCAACAACGATATCCTGAACCTGACCTGTCCCGAAGTGATCCGGCAGATTCATCGGTCGTATATCGAAGCAGGAGCCGATATTATCGAAACCAATACTTTCAACTCGAACGCCAGCTCACAAGCCGAATATCGGGGAGAAAAGCTCGTATACCGCTTAAACTACGCGGGGGGCGAAATTAGCTGTAACGGAAGCCCGTGCAGCTTCACACCAGGTATATGTAGCCGGCAGTATGGGACCGACTTCCAAGACATTATCACTATCACCGGATGTCAACCGGCCGGAATTCCGTCCAGTGGACTTCGATACCCTGGTCTCGACTTATGCAGAGCAGGTAAGCGGATTAATCGACGGCGGAGTAGATCTCTTGTTAGTGGAAACCGTTTTCGACGGTCTGAATGCAAAAAGCAGCCCTTTATGCCATTACCCAGGTACAGGAAGAAAAAAGGACTTCACTCCCTGTCATGTTATCGGCCACCATCAACGACAGAAGTGGGCGGACGCTCACCGGACAGAGCCTGGAAGCACTTTACACCACCGTATCCCATTACCCGCTGTTCAGTTTCGGATTGAATTGTTCGTTCGGGGCCACCGACTTATTGCCGTTTATCGAACGCTTATCCAAGACGCTGCCTTGTCCGTTGAGTATTTATCCTAATGCAGGTCTTCCCCAACGAAATGGGAGAATATGATGAAAGCCCGGAGCTAACGGCTTCCTGCCTGAAACAGATGGCCACAGCAGGTTTACTCAATATCGCGGGAGGGTGTTGCGGTACTACTCCCGGAGCACATCCGGGCCATACGTGAAGCCCTTCAAGCCATTTCTCCCCGACAGATTCCGGTTATCCCGGCCCAGCTTGTGGTAAGTGGTCTGGACAAGGTCGTAGTCGATAAAGCCCAAAAATAACTTCATCAATGTCGGTGAACGGACCAATGTTGCCGGTTCCGCTAAATTTGCCAAACTCATCCACGCCAAAGCTTATGAAGAAGCTGCCCGGATCGCCCGGAAACAAATCGAGGACGGGGCATCGGTTATCGATATCAACATGGACGATGCCATGCTCGACAGTGCTCTCGAAATGTCCACTTTCGTCCGTTATATCAGCAATGACCCCGATATTGCCCGGGCAGCCCTGATGATCGATTCTTCGGATTGGAATACCATTTTAGCAGGACTCAAAAATGCCCAGGGGAAATGTATCGTCAATTCGATCAGCCTGAAAAGAAGGAGAGGATCTGTTTCTGGCAAAAGCCCGGGAAATACATCATTTGGGAGCTGCTGTCGTCGTTATGGCTTTCGACGAACAGGGACAAGCCGTCACTTATGAACGTAAAATCGAAATCTGTGAGCGGGCTTACCGGCTCTTAACCCGGCAAGCCGGTTTCCGTGCGGAAGACATCATTTTCGACGTCAATATTCTGGCTATCGGAACAGGCCTGGAAGAGCACAATAATTACGCCGTCGATTTCATCCGGGCAATAGCCTGGATCAAGGCCAACCTGCCGGGATGCCGTACTTCCGGCGGAATCTCCAATCTCGTTTTCTTTCCGGGAAATAACCCGGTACGCGAAGCCATGCACTCCGTATTTCTCTCTACCATGCGATCGAGGCAGGCATGGATATGGGCATCGTCAATCCGGCCATGTTACAGGTATACGATGAGATAGAACCTCAATTACTGGAAGCAGTAGAAGAGGTGGTATTGAACAAACACCCGGAAGCCACGGAACGCCTGATCGAACTGGCCGAACAAATCAAGGGACAGAAAACCGCAGACGGAAAGGCTATAAAAAATGAAGAATGGCGCACCCGTACGTTATCCGAACGCCTGAATTTCGCTCTGATCAAAGGTAATACGGAATATCTGGAAGCCGATCTGGCCGAAGCGCTGACCGTTTATGCCTCTCCCGTCGAAATCATCGAAGGTCCCCTGATGCAGGGGATGGATAAAGTGGGGACACTATTCGGTGAAGGAAAAAATGTTTTTTACCCCAAGTGGTAAAATCGGCGAAAGCGATGAAAGCCGCTGTCGCAATTTTACAACCGGAGATCGAGAAACACAACGCCGGTACGGGAGAAAATATTCAGCGCCCTAAAGTTGTCCTTGCGACTGCCAAAGGAGATGTACACGATATCGGTAAAAACATCGTCAGTATCGTATTGACCTGCAACAATTTCGATGTCATCGACCTGGGGGTGATGGTCGATAACCAAAAAATCGTTGCCGCAGCCAAAGCCCATCAGGCAGACCTGATCGGAGTCAGCGGACTCATCACTCCTTCCTTGAGCGAAATGGAAGCTTTGTGTGAGTTACTACAGAAAGAGCAGCTCCGGATTCCGCTTATCGTAGGCGGAGCGACCACTTCAACCGTACATACCGCTGTAAAACTGGCCCCCCGGATACGATTATGTCGTCATCCAGGGGGAGATGCCTCCCGGACTGCAGGGATCATGAAACGGCTACTATCCGACCGGTCGTCCTACCTCGCACAAGTGAAAGCAGAACAGGAAAAAATACGCGGGCAATATTATCATAAACAGGACCGTTTGCTTCCCTATACAGAAGCTCAGGCCCTGGCTCCTGTCTTTGACCGGGAAAGCTACCGGTTGCCTGCCAGTTTCGGGGAACACAATCTGTTGGGAAAAAAAATATGGACTTGCAGGACCTGATCGCTAAAATCGATTGGACTCCATTTTTCCATTTCTGGGGATTCAAAGGTAAATTCCCGGAAATCATTCATCAGCATGAAGAAGCCGACCGTACTTACCAGGCCGCACTGGAAATGTTGGGCACCGTTATTGCCGGCAATGAATTCGAAGCTTCGATCGTGGTCAACTTCTTCGATGCCTATGCAGAAGATGACGAAATCGTATTGGATAACGGTCACCGTCTCCCCATGTTGCGTCAACAAAAAGCGGGGCAAGAATGCCTGAGTTTATCCGATTATATCTGTCCCAAGGCTTACGGAACTTCCACCATCGGGTTATTCGCCCTGAAAGTCGCCGACAAACAGGGCGGTTGTGACTGCCACGACTTCAGCCATCTGCTGCGTGAAAGCTTATGTGCCCGGTTAACCGAAGCTTTGGCCGAATGGATGCAGGAACAATTGAGTGAAGGTTTGTCCCTAATCCGCCCGGCCTTCGGCTATTCGGTCTGTCCGGATCATTCACTGAAAAAAGATGTCTTCGACCTATTGGATGCACCGTCTAAAATCGGGGTTTCCCTGACCACGTCTTATGCGATCTATCCGACGACAAAGTCTTTGTGGTATGCTCATCGCACATCCGGCTGCCCGTTATTTCAGCATTGGAAAAATCGGCGCAGACCAGTTGACGGACTATTGCACAAAGCGGGCGATCACCCTGGAAGAAGGAAAAAAGATTATTAGGATTATAAAACCGGGCAAGCCTATGCCCATAACCAGTACATCATGACTAAAGTAATCGATATTATCAATCAGAAAAAGGCACCTTTCGCTTCGTTCGAACTGGTGCCTCCATTGAAAGGAAGCGATATCAACAAACTATACGGAGCCATAGAACCTCTGATGGAATTCGCCCCTCCCTTCATCAATATCACCTTTCACCGGGATGAAGTGGAATTCCGCCAAACGGCCGACGGTACCTTTGAAAAAGTGACCATCACCAAACGGCCGGGATCGGGTAGCCATTGCAGCAGCGATAATGAAACGGTTTCCTGTAGAAGTCGTCCCCCCATCTGATCTGCGGAGGAGCCAGTAAACATCAGATCGAGAACGACCTGATCGACCTGAACTTCCTGGATATTCAGAATGTAGTCGCTTTACGCGGAGATGCTATCCCCGGCCAAAAATATTTCGTTCCCGAACCCGACGGCCACCGTTACAGTTGCGAACTGGTGGAACAAATCCACAATATGAACCGGGGAATTTACCTGGACGAATGTCTGAAAAATGCCGTACCTACTAATTTTTGTATCGGTGTCGCCGCTTATCCCGAAAAACATTATGAAGCCCCGAATATAGACATCGATATCGAAAATCTGAAACGCAAAGTAGATGCAGGAGCCGATTATATCGTTACTCAAATGTTTTTCGACAATACCCGGTTTTATGAATTTGCAGCCAAATGCCGGGCCGCCGGTATCACTGTTCCGATCATCCCCGGCCTGAAACCCATCTCGACCGACGCAAACCCACATCGAAATGCTCCCCGGGCTTTCAGTATCGACCTGCCCCAGGAACTGATGAACGAAGTCCGGAAATGTAAAGACAATAAAGCCATCTATCAGGTAGGCATCGAATGGTGTACAGCCCAAAGCAAGGATTTATTAGTCCACGGTGCCCCGGCTATCCACTATTATACCATGGGAAAAAGCCGACAACATCCGGGAGATTTTAAAACGTACTTTTTAAATAGTTACAAAAAGTAACTATTTAAAAAGTAGAATTAACTCAGTTTATAAACCCGAATTCAATAATTTTTCCAATAATTTTTTTCAATTCCGGACTGGAAGGCCGAGGCGATTTAGTCGTCACCACTTTCCCTTCCCGGTCAAATACCATGAAACGGGGAATTGTGGTAAATTTATAGTCTTTCATAATTTGCGGAGACACGCCAGCAAAAAGCTGTACACCACTAAGCCCCTCCTGCTCCAGAACCTCGAGCCACTTCCGGTGATCTTTCTTTCTGATCGATCGATACACCGATAAAAACGACATCTTTACCTTCCATTTCTTTCTCCAGTTTCACAAGATGAGGGATTTCCGCACGGCAGGGACCGCACCACGTAGCCCATACGTCCACCAGTACAACCTTACCCCGGAAATCGGACAAGGATACCAGCTTACCATTCCGGTCGGGATAAGTGAAATCGGCTGCCATTTCGCCCTTCTTCCCCTGATACAGCCTGGCCGAAACGGCATTCATCCGCTCCCGGTGATTTTCAGTTGTCAGGAAACTGCCATATTCACCGAGTATTTTCTGATAGTTTTCATAAGTCCGGCAACGTTCGGCATACCAAAGCACGATTTCCGCTTTCAGTAAATCATCCGACAACCATTTAAGCCGATTGGATAAATTGTCTTTTTCCCCTTTTTGCCAGAGCAAATGTCGTATAACGTTGCAAATAATCGTAACCATAAGGTTGTTCCAGTACCGAAGCATCCGTTAACTTATCCCGGGAAACACATTATGGTTTCGTAATACGCCGGATAATCGGCCGGAGTAGGACGACTGGGTTTATGGGTTTCTTTACCCGCTTTCAGGGCATTCAAAGTCCGGAAAGCATAATAATCGAGATCGAAATCAATCGTTTGTTTCACCAAGCGTGCGAATGTCTCATCCCGGAAGGTCAGCTTTTCCTGAAACTCACGGGCCTGTGGCAGAAAATCCATAAAATAAGGGAAGAAATCGCGGTAATCGAACAAAGCATACTTCAGATTATCGACTCTTTCCCGTACCGGAATCATCATCGTTTCCCAACGGGCAAGCAAGAGATTTTCCGGCGTATTCCGCGCAGTAATCACGATAGTATCTTCGGGGAAATTCACTTCTCCCTGATCACCCGGTTTTATATAAAGACGGATCCGATCCAGATTCTCCTTTCCCCCCACCGTATAGAAGCCTTTCCGTTCAGGCTGGAAGGCGAATCCATACCAGCCGTCCCGGCTCACCTTCGAGGTTGCGATCAGACATTCTTTTCCGTCTTCCACCTTATATAAATTCACTTCATTCATTCTCTCGCGAGTCACCCGGCCCCGTATGCCGGCATAAGTCTTGCGGTCGTTCAGTTCTGCTTCATACCGGTCCATATACTCCCGGATCAAGCCGGCCAGCTGAGGGGTAGCCGCCTGCTGTTCGGCCCGTCGTCCCAACTGAATATACCGGGCTACTTGCTCATCCGTACCTTCCTGAACAATAAAACCGAAACGAAAAGCCAGATCCATCATCACATATTGGGGAAAATCAGTCCGTTCTTCCAAATTTTTCAACACCCCTTCGATATCCTTACTCAGATAAGCCACCACGTAGTCCAGTATATTCTCGATCTCCGGCTTTTTCTCAAAACCGATCTTTTTGCATCTGATGGGCGATACGGCCAATTCTTTCCGGCCATTCAGCATCCTTACTATTATTGATGCCAAGCAATTCATCTCCATAAACGGAATAAATCTTCTCATCCACTATTTTCTGCCCCACTGTCCGGTCGAAAGCCTCTTTGTGATCCACCAGGTATTCAAACCGGGGATCGGCCGGTCCCATTTCCTGATCGAAAATATACCAGTTTTCTGCACTGCATTTCGCTTTGTCGCTCAGTTGCCCGAAAACTTCCATACAAACGTTCTTCACGGCAGGCCGATCGCCGGCATCTTTCAAAGCCTGAACGTAATGGGGGTATTGTTTCCGGGCAAGCTTACCCTGCTGATAGCGTTCGTTGAGATAGGCATAAGAAGTCGTTTCCTCCAATCCTCTTGCAACCCGTTCGCGGAAACGCTCCCATTGACTTCCTCCGGCCAACCGGTGTTGCACCGTACCGTCCGGCCGGATAATAAAAAAAATGTCGGGAAAGCACGGACTGCAAACTGTTTTTTCAACCCGATCCCTTCGCCTTTTTCCATGTCATACTTTACACAAACGAAATGCGCATTCATAAACTCACCGGCTTCAGGCAAAGTGAAGACGTTTTTCAGCATATTCTTACAAGGTCCGCACCAGCTGGTATAGCAATCCATAAATACCAGCTTGTTTTCTGTCCGGGCCTGTTCCAACGCCTGTCCGAAGGTCAGATCACGGAACTCCACCCCTGTGCAGCCACCCGGCCAAGAAACCGCACAACAGTGCGGTCCCTAATATCAATATTTTCTTCATTTTTACAGTTTTTATTGCTTGTATTCAAAATCGACTACTTTTCCACACACTATTCTTATACCGCGTCACTTCTTTCAGCGAACCGTCCGTACTCATTTCCAGTACTACGATAGAACCGGACTTGGCCGTACCGGAACCATCGCTGATGCCTACCCACATCTGATTGATATTCCCCACCTGGTCACATTCGATATAATCCACGTTTCCTCCTTCCATCTCATACACATTCAGCAGATTGCCGGTAGAAAAACTGACGCACGCAATCTTGTTATCGTAACCGTAATACAGGAAATTGGCATTCTGAGCCGTAGTAAAGGAGGTATGAGCCTCACGAGCCCCCTCATAGGTCAGTTGAAGCTTCGCCAAAGGTGTAAATACAACTTGTTTGTCAACCTTGCTCGAAGTAAAGGAAAGCATCCAGCGTTCCCCGGCATCATCCTCCATCACCATACGCCCATTACTCAACTTATAATTACTACCGAATGCACCTCCCCACAACATCTGCATCCCCACATTGTTGGGATTAAACGCACCCTGACATATCCTGCAATTCAATCATCACATCACCATCCAGCGGGCAGTTCAAATAAATGAAACGTTCCCGTCCCTGGTCATAGAACCAGGCCACATAGCTACCTGTCGCATCAAAAAAGTCAAAAGGAGCGATCCGGTCGTATTCCCCTTTAACCGCCACTCCGTATTTCGGATAACCACTCTCCCTATTTTCCCGGCGATAGATAATTCCGTCATTATTCACATATTCATACAAGGTTACTTCGGCAGTTCCAAAGGATTGGGGCTTGATGACTTCCGGTTGTATATAAAACATATCCTTGAAATCCATCACATACGACATATCGAGAGGCTTTACCACCGTACCGCCTTTCTCATCGTCCGTCATGATAACGATCATTTTCTTCCGCCTGCGATAACATGCCTGAAACATAACGGATACCCGTAGGGGTTCTTACCGGCCGCTTCCCCATTCACTTTCTTATAGGCATTCTCGGTCACCGTACCGACGGTATTCACAAAAGTCACACTCGCCTCTCCATCTTCGCTGCTCAATGCCATCATGCCCTTGGAATAGGAATTGACCACCGTAACCAAAGCAACCTGTTCCGTAGTATACATCACCCCGGTCTCTTTATCCGTTATCTTGAACACCAAAGAATACTCCCCCGGAATACTGTTGATCTCCACATCCAGATTTTTCTCAAGACTCAACGTATCTGCCGAAGTCGGAGTCCCAACCCAAGTTGTATACATATACCACAGATAAGTATAATTCTCCTCATCGAACTCGCCGGTACTGGTCGTAATCTCCGGTTCGATTTTCAGACGGGTAAACTGTTCCACCGTCGTATCGCGGATTCTTTCAACGGTCACATCATTCAATTCGATATAAAGTTCGTTCCCCTTGTCTTCCAGACAGGAAGCCAAAGCACAGACAACAAAACCCAGCAATAAATATATTTTCTTCATATCACATTCATTTTACAGATTACACTCCCTCATTACCAAGGCTCAATAATTCTATCATTCTCATCATAAACCGGATAGTTTTCCTCGAAATAATTGCTCATATATGCCCCATAAACATCCCACATCCGGCTTTCTGCACTATACTCGCTTGCCTCGGCAGGGAAATCCCGTCCCAGTTCCAAAATACAAAGCTCATGTTTCTTCCGGGAATACTCCCCGAAATCCCAGGAGATCGTTCCTTCCCAATAAAGCGGTTTTCCTAACATGTTCGACACCAAAAAGACGACAGGTCCGCCGGTCAGTAATACCCAGATCCAATTCATCAGAAGGCTTCAAGGCAAGGGCTATCGTCACCTGCTTTTCTTCCAACTTCTCATCCTTATTGTAAATGATAACGGGTATTTGGGTATAAACGGAATCAGCAGGCAATTCGTATACCGGTTTCAAAGCCTCGTAATGAAGGCCCTCCTCTGCAGTCGTTTTCTCATCGTCCGTCACGACAAGAATTTCCCGGGCATGTGAAACCGCATCTCCCCTGCAGATTCACCCGGACCCACAATGTATCCTCATCTACCCCTTTACCGGCAAAAAGTGTAAACCATGCTATCCAGAGTTTCCGTCCAATAATAATCGTCTGTCTGCAACTGAAAATAGACGGCATCTTTCCCTTTGAACGGGTAGTCAGCATTATCCTGGCACCCCCACAGCGCCACCATGCACAAAAATATATATCCTAACTTTTTCATCATCTGTCTTTTTTTTTTATTTAATGTCACCAAATTCAAGTTCGTTATCCGGCATCGGGAAAACATAATGTTTTTTGCCATCGGTTCCGACATTTCCGGCAATTTGCCATAATTCAACCGTTTGTAATAATAGAAAAGCTGACCTTCAGCAATAAACTCTTTGCGGTATTCAGCCTCTATTTCAGCTGTCAGGTCACAATCGTCCGCCAACGGATAATTTACATATCCCCGATGGTCGCGCAAAGTCTGCAACCAACTCTTGTCGCCCGAAAGCTTCTGCAGCAATCAGATACATTTCCGACAATTTCAGCAGAGGAATACGATTCACCCCCGGTATTTGCCGACATAATACTTCGCCTCACCGGTCTTTAACACAAACATGTTTTGATTACGCCAATCGATATCCACACCGGGCGTGCCGAATATAATCGAACGCCGGCCATCCGAGATATAGCATTTCATTGTACTCTCTTCTCCGAAAAACACATCCGACCGCCCCTCTTCCATATCATACACATAAAGGGAAGAAATATACTCACTCTCACTGCACAAATAGCCCCAGGTATTGTCGCCCTGCAACTGTTTTTCTTTCCAGCAATGAAAACTTTCCACTTTCGATGACCTCCTTTTGCACATGCCAGCGCATTCACTTTGTCCCCCTTATACAAATATACCCGGGCCAAAAAAGCTGTCATTCCATAGTAATTCAACTTCGATTTGCGGTAAAGCCAAAATCCTCCACCCTGGATATAATCATCCGTATCATACCCTTTCTCTGTATAGGATTCATAAGACGGTCCCAATGGATCGACTTCCCGGATCAGTTTCCGCGCCTCCTCCGTTTCGGCAATCACCTTATCCACTACTTCTGCCACCGTCGACTGCGCCACAGGCTTGTTCGTCACCTTATCTACGTATGGAATGGCAAGTTCATCCTTACCAATCCCATAGGAAGGAGCAAAGCCCCTCAACAGATCGAAATGCAAGAAAGCACGCAAAGCCATCGCCTCCGCCTTTACCGCCTCATACACTCCGCTGCTGAATACACCTTTCTGTTCGTCTACATGAGCCAGAATCTGATTACAATTGGCTATCGCATTATAATTTCCTTTCCAAAAACCATCAATGCAGGCTTCCGAATTTGTCTCCTCATAATTGTATTTCAACACATCCTCGTAAGTATAAATCACCTCCGTATAGGTCTGTGCCACCATCTCCAAAAATCCCATCGTCTCATGCCCTCCGTACATGTCCGTACGTGCCATTATTGTATAAATACCTGTCAGTGCATCCTGGAAACCGGCCTCCGATTCAAACAGCACCTCCTGTTTTACCTGCGATTTAGGATCCACATCCAACCAATTATTACAGCCACCTAACAACAGTGTGCCTGCCAACATGCCGTATTTCAATATTGTATATTTCATAACCTTCTATCAATTAATCGTAAACATTTAGAAACGTGCCTGCAATCCTACACTAAAATTGCGGGCAAACGGATAATCGATTCCCCTCTCCTGCTTCACAGTGGAAGCACGGAACACGTCGTTCATATAAAAAGGACTTTCAGCCGTTTTAACCCCACCTTCTTCATCCAGGGCATACCGAATTCGTACGACAGATTCAATGTGGACAATTCCAGATAATTGTTATCCTCGATAAAGCGGGAAGTCGGTTTGGTCAGACTAGTCGCATTGGCATTTATCCCAGGTCCGAATTTAGTGAACATCACTTTGTCTCCGGGTTTCTGCCAACGTTCCTCGAATACACGCCGGTCCACATTACCACGCAAATCGGCATCCTGCACCTTATCTACCAGCGTCTGGTTATAGATTTGTCCCCCAGGCTGTAACGGAATATCATATTCAACTGAAATCCTTTCCACTGAAAGTTTGTTCCGAAAGTCCCTTCCAATTCCGAATCTGTACAGCCGCCGATCACATAGTTGTCTGTATTCCATTCCGTGACGATATCCCCCGTTCTTGGCCAAAAACAGTTCATTACCGGTTGCCGGATCGATCCCCAGAGACCGGTTCACCCAAATGGAATTCATGGACTCCCCTTCAATATAGCGTACTTTCGGACGGTTTGGGTTCTTTCTTTTTGGAATCCGCCATAGAATCCTCATCCTGCGAATCATTATAAGCCCTCAGGGCATTCGATATCTTCATCAACTTATTTTTTGTTGTGTAAAGCATTGGCATTTACGCTCCAAAAGAGCCGCTTGGCCGGATTCTTCAAAATCGCCACGCGCAGGCTTAATTCATACCCATAGTTCTTTACCTCTCTAAATTGTCCATATAAGAATCAAAACCCAAAGAAGGGGGCAAGGTTACAGAGGTCAATACATCTTTTGACAGTTTTATATAATAGTTTCCGGTGATATTAATGCGTTCATCCCAAAGATCGATATCCAAGCCGTAGTTCTGCTGCAACGTACGCTGCCATCCCAGCTTTTCGTTCCCCAATGCCATTACTTCAGCCCCTACCGTATGATGATAACGTTCTCCGGTGAGATATTTATAAGTCGTCATCGCCTGATAGGGATTATAATTCTGACTACCTGTCAATCCGTACGAACCACGTATTTTTAAACGATTGATAAAAGCTACATCTTTCAGAAAACCCTCATTGTGCAGATTCCAACCCAAACCTGCCGACCAGAAGGGCGCCCACCGTTTATCGGCACCGAAACGCGAAGAAGCATCCTCACGGAAAGAAAGATCCAACAAATACCGTTCGTCATAGCTGTAATTCAAATTTCCTAAAAAACCCACCAGACGGGATGTATACTCATCCCCCCCCCCGAAGGCGCACCGTCTTTTTTTCATACTGGGTTGCAAAAACTGATATAATCCAAGTTCTCATTGGGGAAACCTTCGGTTTTTACCGTAAACTCCCGGGTTACGTTTTCTTGTAAGTTCCATCCGAGATTGGCATTAACCACGTGTTTATCAAGCTGCCAGAAATAGGTCAGTACTGCACTGGCATCATAGCTGAAATTCTCTCCGCGCGATCCGATGTAAGCTCCTCTCCGGTCAAAATCCTCATCGCTATAATCTGCGAAATCCGTATGTCGGGCAGGTTTTGAAATTGTCTACATAGGTATTCTGATGGGTGAAAGAAAAACTGCCTTTCAACCGCAAGCCCTCTATAATAGTCCAATCCACTCCGAAATTATTAGTCACATCATTGTATTTTTCCTCATCTACCGTATTCAGCGTGGTATTATACAACGGATTATAAAACGTCTTTCCTAATCCGCCACCGCCGACAGGAATATACCGGTCCACCTCGTAAATATAATTCCCATCATCATCTTTATACCGCACATATGGATTCAACTGAGTATAAGTACTGAATGAACCGTAAGGAGAATTGGTCGCCTTTACATTGGAATAGGTCAGGGGTATTGCGGAAGGTCAGATTTTTTATAAATATACTGCAACTCCATACCCAAAGCCAAACGACGACGCCCCCGACTCCTTCATTACTCCGGGAGTATTACTGTAATTCACCTCCAGGCCATAACGGATATGATCATTACCACCATCCAGACGCAGGGTATGTTTATTTGCCACAGCTACCGCATCCAGCGGCTTGTCAAGCCAATATGTATCGTATCCCCGTTTGATATTGGCCAGCTTCTCATTATACCACCTGTCGAGTGTCAACTGCGAATTCACTGCAGTGGCGGTGTACATACCAGCAGCCTTTTCAATCGCCAACTTTTCTTCAGCATTACACACATTATAATCACTCAGATCCGCAATATAAAATGAAGCGTCCACATTATAACTCACCTGCATTTTTCCATTGGCCGGAGCATTGGTTGTAATAACTACCACGCCGTTGGAAGCCCGTGAACCATAAATAGCCGTTGCCGCAGCATCTTTCAGCAAAGTAATGGAGGCCACCCGGTAAGGATCCATATCGTAAACCTTCTCGGCAGTCATCTCGAAACCATCGACAATGAATACCGGCGAGTTCGGATTTCCTTCGTATTCACTCTCTATACCGGAAATACTCCCTGCACCACGAATCTGGAATTCGGGCACCACATTCGGATTACTCCCCGCCAGATTGTTTATCTATTTTCATAAACGACGGATCGACATTCTGCAAAGCCGTCAGAATATTTTGGTTTCCCCCATCTGTAACTCTTCTGCCGTAATGGTTCTGGCAGCACCGGTAAAACTATTTTTTTGCCTGAGTATAATATCCGGTTACCACAACATCTTCCAATTCACTCACCGCCTCTTCCAGTACGACATCGATCCGGGTGCGTTTACCGACCGTCTCCTCCTTTATCCTGCATACCCACCATAGAGAATACCAATACCTGGGCACCAACCGGAACCGAAAGGGAATATTTTCCGTCCAGATCCGTAGCCACCCCGATTTTTGTCCCTTTGATCAAAACCGTCACTCCGGGCAGAGCATCTCCCCGCTTATCCTTGACCACCCCCTCGACTTTAATCTGCTGAGGTTGTTCCTGCTCTTCGTCTTTACGCGAAACGACAATAATATTATCTACTACGCGGTATTTGCAATCCCGACCGAAAAGTTGTAACACCAATTCATCCAAATCAGCATCAGACAACTGCAAATCGACCTTCCGTTCCAAATCCACATTCTCGCGATTGAAGAAAAAAATTCTGTTTCAACTGCTTTTCTACCTTTGTCAAAGCTTGTTCCACCGACACATTCTTCAAGGTAAGATTGACCACACTATTCTGACTTTTTATGCTGGCAGAAAGGTGGGTCAGACTCAGCAACATCATAAAAAAAAAATGTAATGTTTTAAAGTTAAAAAATCATCTTTCGGTTCTTTACCGGGATAGTTGGTAGTCCTTCCCGATAAGCGATTATCATAATAGTCAATTATTATTCTTTCCCCGCCAACATCTTCCGGGTGGCCTCGTACATCGGCTTTTTTCTTTTCCCGGATTGTCGTCCGGGGCAGAGCCTCCAACAGCTCCATCCCCTGTTTTCTGATTTCCATATCCTCGCACTTAGCCACATAGCGTAAAGTAAAATTCAGCACCTCATCCCGGGAATCCAGCCGGAAATAATGATATTTCACGATATCTTCCAACACGTTCAACACTTGAGCATATTCCTTCTGATGAAGATATTCCCCGGCATATATCGTCGCCAGATACTCTCCGGCATAAGGTAAAGCTTTCTGGCTCAGGAAAAATTCTTTCAGCTGCCGGCACTCTTCCGGCTGAAAGCTTTTCCGTCCGGCATTATGAATAAAGCTTATAGCTTTTGTCGACAAGGCTTTGTCGATCCCCTGATCCACTCTTTCTTTTTTCCACCACCCGGTAAAACTTATCCCGGTTGGGAATAACTCTCGATATCAACAGGGATATTGCCGCCTGACCGTTTTCTTTCGATAATGTTCCAGACCTCCGGAGTATAAAACCGGTTGTCGTCCAATCCGCCCAAATCCGTCGAAATAATTTCCCTCATGAGGCTATCCTGATAAGCCTTGGATAATATCCGCAAATACTCCCGCAACATCTCCGGCTCCCGTTCACCGGCAGCATATCTTTTTTCGCATACCCGCCAGGTTATTTTCCGGCTTTTTCAGAGCCCGTTCTCCCAACGCGATCAGTTCCTTGGGTGCCAGATAACCGGCATGATAATCTTCCAATTCGCCTTGTGCATTGATAAACAACAAGGTTGGATAAGCATGAATGCCGTATCTTTTTTACCAGTTCTACTCCTACTCCCTCTTCCATATCCATCTCTACATTCACAAAATGCTGATTATAGAACCGGGCCACTTCGGGATCCGTAAATACATATTGGGCCAAGACCTTACAGAAGCCACACCATTTGGTATGACAATCCAAAAAGATCAGCTTCTTCTGACGTTTGGCCTGATTCAATTGTTTTTTCCAGGAGCCCTTCGAAAATTCGATTCCCACCTCCTGAGTCAAAAGCTCTTTCGGGCATCCCAAGCATAAAAAGGAAAATAATTACACCAACCCAGCGATAACCCCTGTTGTTTTTCCAATTTTTTTCATAAATTTGTTATGTTTTAAAGTTTTAAAATCATCCCTTTCGGGACGCTAAGCGGGAATTGTTGGTAGCAATTCCTGCTTTTTATTTCCTTACCAGAATCGTTTTTCCCCTTGATATCGAATTTCAGATCGGTCGTTTCTTCGATAATATCCAAGGCCTGACGGATATCCATGTCACGGCTCAATACTCCTCTGAACCGATAATTTTTTCACTTCCTGCTGTTGAAAGAACACTTCGAAATCATACCAGCGTTGCAATTGACGTAATATAGATTCCAGATCCAAAGATTGGAACACAAAGCGCCCTTCGATCCAAGCCGAATAAAGAGAGGGATCGACCTCCCGAAACAACCGTTTTTCCGGTAGCCACTTCCATATCACTCTGCATACCCGGTTTTAACAGGATCCGTTGTTTATTCTGACGGGAGTAAAAAGCTACACGACCTTCTTCGAGCGTGGTATACACATGGGCTTCATCCTCATAAGCACTGACGTTAAAAGCCGTACCCAATACAGTAATCTCCGGAATTCTGCAGATGCACGATAAATTGCCGGCAGGGAATCTTTACTTACCTGAAATAACCTTCCCCTTTCAAATATACCTCCTGTTTTCCTCCGACAAACCGAACCGGATATTTCAATTCCGAATCAGCGTTCAACCATACTTTTGTTCCATCCGACAATACCAGCTTATAAAAACCTCCGACCGGAATTTTCAGGGAATTGTATTCCTCCTTTTAAAGGTTCATCATGCGTTTCTATCGTAGTATAATGTAATCCATCTACCGAATCGTTGAGAATTGTTACCACCTTTACCATCATCGAGCCGGATATTCCCCTTTCCTAACTCCACTTTCTGTCCATCGGCTAATGTCAGGAAGGCCACCCGCTTTCCCGGTAAGATTTCCGTCTCCGACAGGCTATTTCCTGCTAAAGGTAAATTTTTTTCCTGCTGCAATCCGAACCAAACCCCGATCCCCACTCCCAAAACGACGGTTGCCGCCACAGACATCCATAATCTCAACACCCGTGTTTTGGAGAGATGGAGCTGATTTTTTCAAAACTTTCCATACATTCGCTTTTAAAGAAGAAAAAAAATCCCGTTTATCCAGTTCTTGTCTCGTTCGGTCCAATTGGTCCAAGACAGCCCGGTTCTCCGGATGCTCCAGCCATTCCTGAACTTCCCGATCGTCTAACTGTTCACGATGATTCAAAAAGCCGCCCGGCATATTCGATTTGGTCGTCACTAAAATCTGTGTGCATTTTATTTGCTTTTGTAATAACACACGCACCTATTCATAACGGGTGACAACAATTTGTCACTTTTATTGCAAATCATTGATTTTTTTAGAACTTACCCTTAAATTTTCAGCAATGGGAAAGTACCGTCAGTATGGAGAGAATAAAAAAAAAGTATTGAAAAACTAGTTATATTTCAGCATAAAAAGCAAGGTCAGCCCGTCGGGTAATTCTTCCCGCAAAAAATGGACAGCACGTTTCAGATGAGTTTTCACCGTATTCAAGGATATATCCATCTCGTCGGCAATCTCCCGGTACTTTTTTCCTTCTACGAAACATTTTATCAATACCTCTCTTTGCTTATCCGGCAAAGCCGCCAGTCCGGCTTGCAGACGTTCTATTTTCTGATCGTAATCCTCCCATTCGTCCTGAATACTTTCCATCTCACGCATCAAAGCCTCCTCGTTCTGAGCCACCACTTTCTGATGGCGGAGATAATTCAATGCATAATTACGTGACAAAGTAAACAGATAAGATTTTAATGACCAGGAGAAATCCAAATGTTCCCGATGATTCCAAAACGTAAGAAACACATCGTGTACAATATCGCGGGCAACTTCCTCATTGCCGACATAACCGTATACGAACCTCATCAAATCCTCGAAATACTGATTAAAAAGATCCTCAAAACTCTTATAACCAAAGATTTCTTTTTTCATTTGCCTCAAAGGAAACTCCCAAATTAGCTTTCCTCACTGACAAAAATAATATATTCCACCAGAAAAACAATCATATATCCGGCTGATAAAAATTTCAAACAACCGGATATAATGAATGTTTATTATAACTTTAATTTCAAATACCTCTTTCAACTTTTCATCGATCGGGGCAGACTCTCCTACCGTCTTCACGATAATTTTTCCTTCCGGATCGATAAGTACCTTTGTCGGGAAAGCGGTAATCCCATAAAGTTTTTACCACATCACAAACCTCCCGGTCCTCGTTATTCAAAATCTGTGTCCAGGTCATCTGATCCTCCTCAACAGCCTTCAGCCAAATTTTCCGGGCATCGGCTCCGTTTTCCTGGGCAATATTGATCACTTCAAGCCCTTGCGGCCCATAATGAGCCTGTAACGCTTTCAGATGGGGATGGGAAGCCCTGCAAGGGCCACACCAAGACCCCCAGAAATCCAACAGCACATATTTTTTCCTCTCAGATTCGCCAAGTCACAACCTGTTCCAGAAAATGGGTTATTTTTATTCTTTAATTACAGAATAGTCGTTTTCGCCGGGTTCATAGGTATTGACAAGCCATTTTTAAAGCCACCGGCTTCGGTAAAAAACATATTGTTGCGGTTTTTGTCGAACCACTGTCGCCACTGTGTCGGGGTTGAGAAGCGTTTAAGGGTATAGCGTTCGGCCAATATACGCCCTGGCACCGCCTCGTCTCCACCTTTCTCCATCATGGTGATAGCCGTGTCAAGCAAACGGATGTCGTTGTTGGCAATACCGAGTTCACGCGCTTCCTGATCGATCTTCTCTAACCATGGCTTATCACTTGCCGGGTCGCCGTAGAAATAGGGAGCGTTCCGGTCATAGTAGTCCATATAGCTCTGTTCATCGGTTCCGAAAAGCTCGAAGAGTCCCGGTCTGGCATGCTGTTTCAAATGTTCGGCATAAGTGACGTCAACCGGTTCAGTCATATGCGAGAAATATTCAAGATACATCTTGTCCTCTTCGTCGAGCTCCTGTCCGGCAGCCTTCTTGGCCTCAGCTTCAGCCGCCCCTCTTTCATGCTCTCATACGACGAACGGTTCCATCTCTTTCGTTATAGTGTTTCCACCCTTTCTGAGAAACCAAGAACTTGCTTTCCGTAATCATCGGGCGTGTGAAACACACTTCGTTTATTTTGCGTGCTATAATCGGCTGTGTACAAGCTTTTGCGGTATAGACAATTGCATTAGCCAGAATTTCACGGGCAGCTGGAAACATATCAGCAGGAGCGGCGGCAAAACCCCAGTGAAACATGTTACCGTGGCGGCCAATTGCAACGGCATCGATCGACTTTGGCCGAAACTCCTCCGGAAATCACTTCAGCCTCAGGCGAATCGAGATACCCCCACGGACGACTCACCATTCCGATGCGGATATTTCTATGTCCGGGGTCTTTGTAACTATATTTCGATACCCGAAACATCTCGAGTTCTTTCGGCGCAACATAGTCATAGAATTCGCCATACTCAACAGCGCTTTCCGGAGTCGGATACATTTCCGTTTCGAGATTCACCTTAAACGGACCGTTAAAAATAGGATGCGATTTTATTCCAGTTATAGGCGTAGTTGTCGAGACAGAGACACATCCAATCGTTCTTCGAACCTAAGGCATTGCCGAGCTGTTTGCTGTACGAAGCGATGCACAGAGCAGGGTATTTGAAGTCGGAAGGCAGATATTCCGCTTCTTCATAGCGGGTAACGTTCCCCTCGGCATCCCGTTCCATCACCCGTTCCTGACAACCGGAGGCATTCCGTCGAAAATGGTAACATCAACGGCGGCCGACATGCCGGGGACTGTAGTTCTTGCCATCGACAGCGGTTACTTTGGTGAAGTGCTGCCGGAGAAATTTGATGAAATCGGCAGTGCGTTCCTTTGCCGAAGCCGCAACTGCGGCGGGATCAAGATCCCGCGTTCCGAATGTCTCTATATTAGCGGAACCGCCCACATAAAGGACGTTCAGCTTCTCTTGTGCCGACAAACCCGAAATGGTCAGCCCGCCGGCGAAGATCAGTGAAAAAAATCTTTTTTTCATTGCATTTTCTTTTTATTATTGAGCTAATCAGACTGATTGGTCTTATTCGTCTGATCGGTCGGTTATAGCGTTACTTTTACGGTTGTCGTTACAGGGAGTTTGCATTCCGAGTGGTCGCATGCCTGATAACGGATTTTCGCGCCAATCTCACCCTTCCCGTTGCCTTTAAGCGGCTGACGGAATTCTACCGTGTCGACGTAATACGACGTTGCGTTCGATGTCGGTTGGAACGGAGGCATGATCATGTCACCGTCGGCTTCGACGCCTGCAGGATATTCCATTTCGATTGTCGTCAAGATATACGGATCTGCCGGATCGAGCCTGGCATAGGTATGATAGCCGGGGTGAATCTTCATGGTCAGTACATATTCCTTTTTACCGTCAGCACGGGTGTCGATACGTGCGGTAAGCACAACGGGATTATCCTTATCGGTTGTAAGATTGTCGTTGTTCACTGGAACCGGAGCTACAGCTTGCGCCGAAACAGCTTCAGCAGCGCGAACAGAATAGTCATTGGCGTCTTTTTCGTTCACGAGCCAGAGATAACCACCAGCTTCGGTAAAGAACATTCTCGGGCGATGGATGTTAAGCCAGTTACGCCACTCGGCAGGGGTCGCGAAACGCTTGAGAGTGTAACGTTCAAGGATAGTCTTGCCGTCGGGATTACCTTTGTTCCATCAGTTCGATCGCTTTGTCGAGCAAACGGATATCGTTATTGGGAATTCCGAGCGCCTGCACTTCCGGATCTATGACAAGTTCGTAACCGCGCAAGTCGGGGCGCATATATGGAGCGTTTTTTTCTCGTAATAGTCCGCATAGGCAGCTTCGTCGGTTCCGAATACTTCATAGAGTTTCGGATTACGCTCCTTCAGATATTGTCCGAAAGATTTCTTTACGACCGGAGGCATCTGCGGCATATCAAGATATATGGCTTCAAATCTCGAGAGCTCCTCACCTTTGTTTTTTCTCTACGGCAACAGCATGAACACTATCTATCATTTGGCGGAACGCGTCAGATTTGTTTCGTTGATATAGTCGTTCGCCTTTACGTGTACAAGCCCATTTTGTCATCGGCAGATGATCGCGTGTGACTATTCCTTCGTTCATTTTGCGCGCAATGAGTTTCTGTCCGTTGAACTCCGACGCATAAACAATGGAATTGAGCAGAATCGCCCGTCCGGCGGGAGTGAGGCGCTCGGGATCGGCGGCAAAACCGAAGTGAAACAGATTCCCGTGGCGACCGATGGCAACGGCATCGATACTCTTTCCACAAAGACCGCCCGAGATTACTTCCGTATCGGGAGAGTCGAGATAACCGCCGGGACGGCTTACCATGCCGATGCGGCAGTTGCCTGAAGCATTCTCTTCTTCCGTCCAGTTGGGATGCATGAGCAGCATAGGCATTTCTTTCGGAAGCGATTCGCCCATCATTTCGGCAACTTCAAGAGCAGGAGCGGCTGTAGGGCGCATCTCTGTTGTCATGTCCACTTTGAACGGACCGTTGAAAACCGGGATTGCTCGTTCTTCATGCCGAGAGCATAGTTATCGAGACAAAGACAATACCAGTCGTTTTTTTATTTCCGAGACTGCGGCCAAGCTCCTCGCTCATATGACCGATCATGACTGCGGCGCAGTCGAACGATTCGGGCAGATAGCTGTCGCGCTCGCCTCTCATGCGGTCGCCTTTCATGAAGGGAACAGGCCTGCCATCGAAAACCGTAACGTCATAGGCGGCCGACATTTCCGGAGTGTAGTCCTTCCCTTCTATCGATTTCACATTAGTGAAGTTCTTTTTAAGGAATTTGGTAAAGTGAGCCATACGCTCTTTGACCGAAGCCGCAAGTGCTACGGAATCGACAGATCCAGGGGACATGAGTATGGGATCCATATTGGCTGTGCCGCCAACGTAAAGAACGCTCAGTTTTTTACTTTTTGCCGACAATCCCGAAACGGCCAGCATGCCGACGAGAATCAGTGAAAAAAGTTTTTCATTACATTTGATTTTATTGGATTAAAAAAATTTTTCCGACCGGTCGGAATATTAAATTATTCTGCAAAAATTTCGGCAAGGGTTAAATCAAGCTGCTCGTCGTTCCCGATCTTACCAATGATTGTTCCATCGGCAGCGATCAGATATTTCGTAGGTAAATAGTGGACAGCATACTTGTCACTTTGGTCGTTCGATCTGTCGAAACCAACGAATTCGCCGTTCTCATCCGTGAGCGTTTTAAGTCCGCGCAAAAATGTGGTGATAGTTCTGCATGCCTACTTTGCTCCCAGCGATGAAGTTTTTCCATTCGTCTTCAGAAGAATCGTTATCGGCCACACAGAAAACTTCAAATCCTTTGTCATGGTATTTGTTGTAGAGTTCCTGAATGTGGGGAAGCGAGGCAACGCATGGTCCGCACCAGGTGGCCCAGAAATCAACCAGAACAACCTTGCCTTTCAGATCACTCAGCTTTATTTCCTTGCCTTCAGGATTTCTATTTATCAGGTCGGGAGCCGGTTTCCCCGGCAGCACGGCTTCGAAGGCATCGATTTCTTTTTTAGTCCCGGCAGCTTCGGGCTGAACCTCGGGAGCAAGAGCGTCATAGAGTTCTTTCATCGTCGGGTAGTCGAGGTTTCCCCTGAATCTGCATAAGAACCCAAGGAGCAACGAACGACTTGCCATTGTTACGAATAAAGTCAATGCTCGTTTGCTGCATACTTTCCCGGAGGGTTTCGAGCGAATCACGCAGGGCAGCATTGTCCGGGTCGACTTTTTATCGACTCATGCAGACGAGTTATCTGTTCTGTGAACGGTTGGAGCAAGCTTTCATATGCTTTTTGCTGGTGGGTCGACAGCGAACCGGCTATGGCAGCATGAGAGAAATCCGAGCCCATAAGCCCTGAAACGACGATTTCACCCGATTCCACAAAAAGCCCCACACGAGTTTTGTTCTTCCCGTTCCGTGGGTCGCCCATCATAAGGGTCGCCCCGATTGGAGTTTCCTGAATGCCTTCGAAAATAAAAACGTCCGTTCTCGATCACAGCTGTGTCGACCGTTGCAGCCGAACGGTTGTTTGAAGTTCTGTAAAGATAGATTTCCCGACCGTCGGCATCGGAAATTTTGCCGCTTACGCAGAAATAGCCAACCGGCTTTGTGTTGCAGGCACAGAACATGGCGGTTACACCTGCAAGAAAAATGATTTTTTGTGCTTTCATTTGATTTAATTGATTTTTTTCGGACAAACCGGATAAGTCCGGCTTGTCCAATATTCTGTTAGACACGATTGTGGGTCCTATAGATCCGAACCGGTCGATCAATCATTAGTTTTGGGTAACCGGATAATTGTGTTCGAAATTACCGTTCTTTTCCATCAGACTCTTCGGAAACGGGAACACCCAGATGGTTGATTCCGGTTTCAACGTGTAAGTCGTACCCGAGAATGTCCAGCTGATATCCTCTTTGTAATCACTGAGCAGTGTCCAGCGTTTAAGAGTAATGAAGTCGTAGATGTTAAATACATTCTCGCCATGGGCAACTTTTCTGAGCATCTCTATGGCATCGTTTTTTGTTGTTACCGAGCCTTTCAGCGCATGATAGTCTTCCGGAAAGAAGCGGCCCACACGGATTTTGTCGAGATAGTCCATTGCGTCGTCGATCAGGTTGTTGTTGATGGCATTCTCGGCGAGAATCAGATACATCTGCGGCACGCTCAGATTTATTCGTCCGACGCGGCCATTTCCTTGTACTCCGTAGCTCATGGAACCTTCGGTAACCCCAAACATACTTTCCAACGACCCCTTTACCACCTGAGAGGTCGTCTCCCAGCTACCCATCCACATCACGGTGTGATAGGTGGCAAACCAGTCTTTCTGAATGTTCTTCTGTTCATAACGTTCGTAGTAGCGCGGTGTAAGCCACGAGAAAAATTCGACATCGGTATCAGTAAAATAGTCTTGGGCAAGTGCCAGTTGGGGCGTCTCGAATGTTTTTACCAGAATTCCCGCACTGCTCGGTGCCTCGGTGCAGTAGTTGGCATAGTCTGATACCGAGCTGTTAACCGCAAGCGCTTTCTGTGCCTCTTTGCAGCTTCGCCGGGCTGCTGCATATACATCAGCACATGAGCTTTGATCGCATGCGGACATGCGGCGTTGAAGCGCATTCGGTTTACTGCCGACTGCGGAAGCGCGTTCAGCTCGATCGCAGCATCGAGGTCAGCGAGAATGTATTCGTAGACCTCTTTCTGAGTAAGCTGTTCGGTAGGTTGTTTGATACCCTGTGTTTCCAGAACATATGCGATAGATTTCTCGGAGTGAGCCGTAGCCGGATCATAGGCTTTGGTAAACTTCACGGCAGCGAGCCAGTGGAAATAGGCGCGGATCGTCAGAGCTTCGGCTTTTAGTGCCGTTTTTTTTTCTTCGGAACCTGTCGCGGCATCCACAAGACTCAGAATAGGGATTGGCAACTGTTCCGATATAGTTGTAGCAATTTGCATAATAACTGTCGCTCGAAGTCAGGTCTACCTTCGTTCCAAAGCATGCCCCGCCTCGTCGTATTTCAGAAGGATCTGGGTTGTTGTCTTAACCGGATTGGCAAGAACAGTCCCTACGTTGCCGGATAATACTGTACCGAACCGCATACACGCTGAATATCGGCAATTCTGATATTATACTCCTGGTTGAGAAGCATCTCTAGCTGGTCAGGGGTGGAGAGAAGGTGTATTCGGTTTTCTGGTCGATTTCTGTGAAATGGTAACAGGAACTAAGCACCGAAGCTCCCACCAGAAAAAGACCTACGATATATCTTGTTTTCATTGTCATGTCAAAATTAAATATTACTAAATGTTAGAGACTCAGGTTCACGCCGAACATATACGATGCCTGTTTACGGATTCCGAGTGTCTCGGGGTCGATTCCGGCGTTGTTCTTAATCCAGAGGGCTTTCGGGTCGTTGATCTGAAAACGGAGTGAAATCTTACTGATACCGACTTTTTCCGTTAGGTGCTCAGGAAGATCATAACCGATAGTTATATTACGGATTTTCAGGAAATCAGCGTCATAGAGACAGTTTGTCGCCGTACGACATTCACTGCCCAGTGACGTAGAGGCATATTCGCCGATACCCGGAACATCGGAATGGTTTTCGGGAGTCCAGGAATTGAGATAGACAATGTTCAGCGGACTGTCCCATGACGATTCGAACACTTCCGATTTGGGCTGGGCGAACATTTTGTGGCCACCGTAGTAGACAAGGAGAAATCCGAGACTCAAGCCATTCCAGCGCAGCTGATTATCCATTCCGACGATCGCTTTCGGATCGGACTGACCACCGAATTCAAGAACGTCGACGCTAGCACTACTTGCGTTGTGCGATGTGTTGCCATTCTCAACGTAATACATCGACTGGCCCACCAGACCCGGCCGGTCATCGATCCCAGCGAAACGATAAGCCCATAGCGCATTTACGGGATAACCGGTCTTATAAGGTAAGCTGACGAGATCATAGGCGCGAGTGGCAGGATTCTCCACTTCGAGAACCTTGTTCTTATTGTAGGTTACGGTGAGGTTGGTTGTCCAGCTGAATCCACGGCGGTTTCCGGGAACAAACCAGTCATAGCCGATGGCAAGCTCAATACCATTGTTCCGGATTGAGGCCACGTTGGCAACCATCGATGAGAAACCGGTTGTCGGGTCAAGAGTGATCGGGGCAAAAAATATCCTTAGCGGTCTTCACGTAATAGTCGAGCGATCCACGCAAACGATAGCTCATAAAACCGTAGTCGAGACCGACGTTGGTCGTCCGGTTCTGCTCCCAGCGCAAGTCAGGATTGGCGGGCGATGAAATGGAGGCGACAGGCAGATTGGTCGTTGAATTTATGTCACCCGACGATGCCGTCATGTGAGAGGTAGCACCTTGATAGATATTACCGGTAACACCGTAGGAGAAACGGAGTTTCAGGAAATCCATCCAGGACAGGTCGCGGAGGAAACTCGTTGTGGGCGTTCCAGCCTATACCTACCGACCACCAGGGGTCTGCCACGGAACTTGGCGTCGAGACCGTAGATGTCGGCATAGTCTTTTTCGAAACGAACCGAAAATGTTATATTTGTTATCATAGGTGTAGGTTGCGTTGAAATAACCCGAACCATAGCGATGGCGAACTTCTTTCACGATTCCCATTCCGTTTTCAAGATAGGGTGTGAACGCGAACTGGTTGCACGGGAAAGGAGAGCCGTTCATTTGAAAGTAAGGCGAATTGCTCATCTGCGATAAAGTTCCGAAATCAACAGTATGGGTAGCACTGCTTTGAAGCTGTTCGTCATATCCGAGAACAAGCGATTTGTCACCACTGGTTTTCGTCTCCCGGAATTCCAGACCAGCGATAGCCGAAATCTCGTGCTTGCCGAAAGTGTTGGTGTAGTTCAGCTGGCCACGGCAGTCCAAAAAGTTTCCGCTGGTATGAGTAGTCTGAAGAAATCCACCGGTTTCGAGTCATATAAACGAGCTTGTGGCTCTCTGTATCCATTTTTTGGCGTACGCATTCTTGATTGTGCGTGCGGCGTGACTCTCCTGTGTCGCATGTTGCTGGACGTTCTGAGAGTTGACTTCATATACGAACTGGGTCTGAGCCGTAAGTCCGGGGATAATCTTAAAGAGAAGATCGCCATGGTAGCGCATTTCCTGACGGCGCGTCTTTGTCTGGTTATCCCTAAGCTCGTCAACGAGGTTGAATCCGAGATCTTCCATGCCTTCCTGAAGGGGCATGTATTCATTGCCGCAGTACCATGAATAGAGTTTCTTAACGGAGCCGTCGGCATTATAGAACGACTGATACTGGGCATAGGAGAACGGGTCGAGATTAACGTTGTAATCGTTGCCATACTGCTTTTATATTGGCGTATACGCCGTTTACCGAGAATGTGGCCACGAGCCATTTTGCAAGGTCGCAACTACCTTTGTAGTAAACGTTGAGCCAGTTGCTCTTATGCTCTATGATGCCCATGTTGTCAGTGCGATAGTTTATCACTTAAGTTGTTGCGGAACTTGTCGGAACTACCACGGAGCGAGAGGTTATACTGCTGCATGACCTGGCGACGATAGATGTTGTCGGCGAAATCCTGTGCGAAGTTGTTTTTCGACAAATCAGCGAGAATGTTGTCGAGTTCGGAGCGACCGATATTGCCCGCCGCGTGCTGATACCAGGCATAGGCCACGGGGTTTATCTGAGCGCCGTCGGTAATGTTCTTTCCGAAATTCTCTATGACTTTGTCCCGGGTCATACTCGGATCGTCGGCATACTTGCGGTTGAAATAATAGTCATAGTATTCGCTGGCGCGTTCCACCTGTTCTTCGGCGTTCATCAGGAAGTTATCATGATAATCGACATTCTTGTTTTCATACAAGGTTATGTTTGCCTGGAAGTCAATGTCGATCTTGCCTTTGTTACGGGCATTCTTGGTTGTTACAACAATGATTCCGTTTGCGGCGCGCGCACCGTAGATAGCCGACGCTGCAGCGTCTTTCAGAAACGTTCACCGAAGCGATGTCATAGGGATTGAGGTCTTCGATAGAGCCTTCGACCGGAAGACCGTCCACAACGAGCAACGGAGCCGATTCGCCATAGAGCGTACCCGTTCCGCGGATAATCGGTTTGCCGCCGTAGGTCGACAGACCGGCAACGCGAGCCTCAAGATTCTGGATAAGATTCGGAGTGTAACGGTCACTAAGTTTTTTCGGAGGAGATGGTGGTTAACGCCCCGGTCATTTTCTCTTTCTTGACTTCCTGGTAACCGGTAACGATAACTTCTTCCATTTGAGACACATCTTCCAGCATGACAATATGTAACACTTGCTGACCGCTTAAGACTACTTCTTGCGTTTTCATCCCCACAAACGAAAATACAAGCGTCAGTCCCGATTCCTCCGGCACTGTCAGAGTGAAATTTCCATCCACATCACTCACCACTCCCACGGCAGAACCTTTCAGCAGAATGGTTACTCCCGGTAACGGACGTCCCTCTTTGTCTTTTTACATTCCCGGTAAGGGTGATTTTTTTCTGAGGAACATCAGGTTGCCTGAATTTCGGAGAAATCACAATGATATTGTCTTCCAACCGATACCATAAACCTGTATTTTTCAGGCATACAGCCATAATCTGTCCAAGATCACAATCTTGCATATCTACACTTACCTTTCCGGTCCGTTGTAACATTTCATTACTGTACACAAAATGATACCCCGTCTGTTCAGTCAGTTTTTCAAACACTTCCTGCAAGGAAACCTCGTTTACCGAAATACTGATTTTTACTTGTGAAAAAGCATTGCCATAGACAGTAGAAAATCCTATCAGAAGGAAACAAAACAGCAATTTCATAGTCAACCACATTTTTCCAAACTACACCGGAAGCTTTTCCGACATCGGATTCTTGATTTTTTTCATAGATTTGTCGTGTTTTAATTAAGTGAATAATGACCCTTCGCCAAAGGGGCGTTATTTATTATCGACAGGAAAGTGTTAGCGCGCTTTCCTGTTTTTCTTGAGTCAATCCCGTCTCACCACAACCGTCCGGCCTTTTACTTCAAATTTCACACAAGCCGCATATTCAATGATTTCCAACACCTTATCCATATTTTCGTATTTCGGTAAATTAGCTGTCAAATGTAAATTCCGGATTTCATCGTGCATGACAAACACTTCGACATCATACCAACGTTCCAGGTCTTCCAATACCTCCCCTAATAATTTATTTTCATATACAAAACGGTGCTCCTTCCAACCGACATAATTCATGACATTCACAGAAGCCACCCGCAGTCCTTCATCCGTTTCGACGGCCTGTTGGCCGGGCCTGATGACAACCTGCTGCCGGTGCCAATTGACAGCCACCTGCCCTTCTATCAAAGTCGTCTGACGCTTAACGCCGGGGTAAGCCGACACATTAAACGAGGTACCCAGCACCTTTACTTCCATATCCCCCCAAACGACTGAAAAAGGTCGCTTCCCATCTTTCGTCACTTCGAAGTAAGCTTCCCCTTTAACACCACTTTCCGCTGATCTGCTGAAAAATGGTCCGGATACATCAATTCCGATGCAGCATTCAACCACACCCGGGTACCGTCGGCCAAAAAACCAATTTGTATTCTCCTCCACGGGGTACCGACAAAGTATGCCATTGTATCCTTTTTTTACCGTTTTCCCTGTTCATGATAAACCAGTTGTTTTCCATCATTTACAAAATTCTCGCCTTTCAATTGCTGGCATCCCCTATCCACTTCTAAATCCACGCGACGTCCATCCGGTAAGACCAACTGCGCTTTTGAACTACCTGGACGAATAGTTTCAACCATCGATCGAGACAGGCTGCTCAGATTTTCCGGTATTTTTTTATATTTTATCATCCAGGCAAAAGCCCTATCGCTATCAGTACCAATGCAGCATACGGCAATAAATACCGGAAAGGAACACGCTTCCTCCGTTTCATCGCTACTTTCACCCGTTTCCAATCTTTCCGGGAGTCGTATTTCATATATATTCTTGCCATTCTGTTCCTTGATATGAACGGGCCCCGAGGCTTTCATAAAACGAGCGGTTGTCTGCACTCTCTTCCAACCATTCTTCCAGTTCGGTCATTTGCTGTTTATCTGCTTCTCCGTGCCAACAAAGCAAAATCAAACGGGCAATTTCCTGAGGAGTATATTTTTTAGAGGTCATCTTTTTTCTTCATTTTCTATTAAAACCGGTGAAAGAAGCAAAAGGATGACAAAAGATGAAAAAATAATCAAAATATTCCGAAAAAGTTTTAGAGCGACCATTACTAATGCAAGCAATAAAATATAACGTATGTACTTCGCTCCCCATTTCACACTCAACCGGGTCCCGATCCAGGCCCCCCGCCATGTTACCGCAAGCCAGAATCAAACCGGTACGCCAATCTACCAAATCATACCAGACAAAAATAATGAGTGCCCCGAAAGTATAGATCAAGATAAGCAATACTTTCAAAGCATTTGCCTTGAGCAAATCGTAGTCCACATCCCAATACCAAACCACCCAGCATAAAAAACCGACACCGATTTGTATAAAACCGCCATAGAAGCCGATCCCCAAAAATATCAAAAAACGTACCCAGGGATGCCGGGCTTTTTGCTTTTTTCAATATTAGATTTCACCCAGGTATTGGGATCCAGCAAAATCATAAAAAACATCACCACCAATAACCCCCCCGATCATTTTTTTTTTGTAAAACGGCAGCCTGGATGTCGACAGCCGTAAAAAGCTCCCAAAATACTTCCCAAGGTAGTGGGGAGCAGTAAAGGATAATCCGTTTTAAAATTCAATATTTTCTTCTGTCGAAAAGTAGCTGTCGAAACGATATTTTGCAGAAGAATAGCCACTGGTTGGTTGCGTTAGCCACATGGGGTGGCAAACCGAGAAAAATCAAAAACGGAACCACCAACATCGAGCCACCTCCGGCGAACATATTGATAAACCCGGAAGCAAAACCCAATAAAACGAGATATAACATGCTTTGTTATCATTCATGGAATTCAAAATTAATGGTTTTATTAGAGAAAATTCTAAGATAAAGTCATAAATTTGATCGTCGAATTATCAGGGCCAGACATGAATCCGGAGATCACAGATCAAACGCTCGTTTTACAACGACTCAAAAGAGGGCGATGAAAAAACTTTCGAATTGTTATTTCATCGTTATTACGCCGCATTATGCTTTTTTGCCAATAAAATATTAAAAGATGAAGAAGCAGCAAGAGATGTCGTTCAGGAAGTGTTTATTCGTTTCTATGAGAAAAAAGCTATGATTTCCCAAACCTGATCGCTCTGAAATCATTCTTGTACAGCTGTGTACAATCCAAAGCCCTGAATGCTTTGGAGAAGCAAAATACCCGGACATTTTTAAAAACAACGTCTGACACTCCCAAATATGAAGAAGCCACCTATTTCCGCCACCAGATCGAAGCGGAGATATTCGAGGAAATTTTTGCTGCCATTGAAGAATTGCCTTCCGAATGCCGGCGGATTTTCAAAATGAGCTACCTGGAGCACATGGACATCCGGGAAATTACAGAAAAATTACAAATTGCCGAATCTACTGTAAAAACACAACGCCAACGGGCAAAACAATATCTCCGCAAACGCTTAAAAACTTGTACACTTTAGTTATTTTCCTATTTTTCGAATAAAAGATCAGCCTACCGAACGCAAAAAATATCGATCACGATCGGTTTTAGCCCGCTAAAGAAAAAAATTCGACAGCAATCACCATCACGATCAGCCCCATCAACCGCATCATCACGTTATTGCCGGTTTCGCCGAGTATCTTGATAATCCGGGAGGAACTTCTTAAAATAAGATATACCAAAGTAATCACCACAGCTACGGCGATGACCATAATCATTTTGGTTTCCCAATCGGTAGCTTTGTTCCACATAACGATTGCGTTGGTAATCGCACCAGGGCCACATAACATCGGAATAGATAAAGGCGTGATCGAGATATCGTTGACATAACTCCTTCACTTCCGATTCTTTCACCTTGGTTTTTTCACCAAACGGGCCTGCAACATATCCATCCCCATAATCAAGAAGATGATTCCTCCGACAATCCGCAGACTATCGATGGAAATACCGAAAAAACGGAATAACAAATCGCCTGAAATAGCAAAAAAACATCATGATGAGAAAAGAGACCAAAGAAGCCCGGCGGGCCACTTTTCTACGTTCTTTTTTCATCCAGCTCCATCGTCATGGTCATAAAAACCGGCATCGCTCCTAACGGATTGATCAACGTAAAAACGAGGTAAAACAAAGTAATCCAAATGTAAACATCTCTATTCTATTTTATCGTGAAGAGCCGTATCCGTCTTCTTCTTTCAGTGCGACAAGATAACGTTTTTTATTGTTTTTTATAAATATAAGGTAGAATTATTTTGTTACTTATTCGTCTTCGGTGTTCGTGTTTGGAGACCCGGTCGCTTCTGTCGGTCGTCTACCTTTTTTTTCTTTCACTGACCGGCGGAACTCCTCACTACGTTCGTCAGACACCACCGGTCGGGCGTTCGGAAAACCTAACCGGACACTCGTTCCTGCTCCAATGGTCTCTAAACACGAACACCTCCGACTTACGTTATCACTGAATTGCAGACTAATCTTGATTTGAGAAATACCATTCTCCCCGAAAATAAGCCGAACAGTCCGGTTTCCTATGGCTGTAAATTTCCGCTTGTATTTTCTTTGCCGGTTAGCTCTAACGTTAGATGCAGGGTTTTATACCGGAGGACCATTGGAGCAGGAACGAGTGTCCGGTTAGGTTTTCCGAACGCCCGACCGGTGGTGTCTGACGAACGTAGTGAGGAGTTCCGCCGGGCAGTGAAGGAAAGCCTTAACGGACCGTTCCAGGCGAACCGGTCTGACGGTATAAAGCCCGGAATCGGAATAGAAAGAAAAAAAAAAAATTAAACCTACTATTTTTTTAGTTACAGCGGTTACAAAAGTACAATAAATACCTATTTCCTTTGATAACATGAAACCAAAGTCAGCTGGAATAAACTATCTTTTTAGTTAATATTTCTTTAATTTTACGAGGAATGAAATCTTTTATGAAAAAAATGTCGATCTTGACGCAACGTAATAAAACAGGATGCATCTATATAATAAAAACACGATTCGGATGAAAACAAAACCTAACTTCCAAAAAAATCAGGCATTGGCTTCACATAGCCATATACATTCTTGTACTTTTTTGCTGTTTGCCAATTACGAGTCTCAGCGCAAACAACACCCGGAGCGTAACAAGCTTTTTGTAGATCAGCACCAACAGGCGTATGTGGAAGTCCCTTCGAATAAAAGCTAAACCGGAAAGAGGGAGAACAACACTAAAAAACGCTATCTGAAAAGATAGCGTTTCGGTGCACGGGTGGAGAGGCTCGAACTCCCGACACCTGGTTTTGGAGACCAGTGCTCTACCAACTGAGCTACACCCGTATTTGACGCTGCAAAGGAAAGCAAATTTCCTGGAATCTGCAATATTCCTGTACATATTTCTTAGATTTTTTTCCGCTTCAATTTTCCCATACGCCCCGGTTTAGAAATAATATTTTGACTTACAGCTTTTCATCTTTTTCAGCAATTCCTCCACCCAATAAAATATCTTCGTGGTAAAAAGCAACAGGTTGTCCCGGAGCAACGGCCCAGGCAGGCTCACTTAAGACCACTTTCAAGCGGTCAGGACTCAAACGTTCAGCCCGGATATTTCCCCTCGGATTTAATCCCAACCCCGGATTTTGATTTCTACCCCGTCAGCCAACAAATCCCCAAAGTACACTGCCTCTACCTGCCCGACTGTCAGAACAGAAGTATATAACCCGGATTTGGGAGCAACAATAATACTGTTCCTTCCACATCGATCTCCCCGGACATACATAGGAACTCCGGTCCGGTCGGGGAATCCCCCGTTTCTGTCCAACCGTATAATTCAAGATTCCGGCATGTACGCCCAATACCCGTCCTTTATCGTCAATAATTTCTCCACTTTCCTGTCGGAAGTCTTTTATAGGATAATCCTTTATAAAATCACGGTAATCCTTATTTTTCAGAAAACATATCCCCATGCTCTCCCGTCTCCGGGCCATCTGCTCGTATCCATTCCGGGCCGCCCACTCCTTCACTTGTTTTTTTGGTATATTCACCCAAAGGGGTCAACGCTCTTCTTAAAAGCGCCTGAGGCAGGCCCCAAAAAGTAAGACTGATCCTTCTGAGGATCGATCCCTTTCCAGATATAAAATCTTCCCTCCCGTTCGGCAATCCTGACATAATGCCCCGTTGCGATATACTCCACTCCCAACTCATCAGCCACCTGCTGTAACAATATCCACTTTACCCGGCGGTTACAAATGCAGCAAGGACTCGGCGTAAGACCCGACCGGTAAGCTTTTTACGAAAGGATCAACCACCTGCTGCCTGAATAGTTCATGTCCTTCCCGGCAGAGGAAAGGGATATTCAGTTTTTCACAAACTGTCTCTCACACCGCTTAAATCATTTTTCTCCCACAATTCCAGGGTCACCCCTGATCACTTCATACCCTTGCCGGCGTAACAATAAAGCGGTCACAAAACTATCGACCCCTCCGCTCATACCGACAACCACCTTTTTTTCATATACAGATTTTTGAACTAGAAAAATTTTCAGGCAAAAAACAAATAGGCGATCACGACCGCAGCAATAATCCCTGCTAAATCGGCAATCAGTCCACACGGAACAGCGTAACGGGTATTCCGGATCCTCACTGCCCCGAAATAAACAGCAATGATATAAAAAGTCGTATCCGTCGCCCCTGGAAAGTACAAGCCAAACGTCCGGCAAATGAATCGGCCCCGAAAGTCTTCATGGTATCGATCATCATCCCCGGGCACCGCTTCCACTCAGCGGTTTCATCAAAGCTGTCGGCAGCGCATCCACCCAGTCGGCATTAAAACCAAGTCCTTCTATCCCCCGGGTAATCGCAGACATCACCACTTCCATAGCCCCGGAAGCCCTGAATACCCCCGATCGCCACCAAAATCGCGATCAAATAAGGAATGATCTTTACAGCAGTAGCGAATCCATCCTTAGCCCCCTCGATAAAAGCATCGTACACATTGATCCGCTTCCAGGCCGCCATCCCGATAAATACCATGATGATACCGAACAGAATGATGTTACTGGCGACATTCGAAACAACGGTTACCGCTTCTTTATCCAAGGTTGAAAAATACCAGATCACTCCCGCCATCAAAGCCGAAATTCCTCCCAAAATAAGCCAGAATCACTCTATCGAACAAATTGATCTTTTGATAAATAGCGACAGCGATCAAACCAGCCAAAGTAGAAAAATAAGTGGCTAGTAAGATAGGAATAAAAATATCGGTCGGATTAGCAGCCCCCAATTGGGCCCTATATACCATGATCGACACCGGTACGATCGTCAGTCCTGAAGTATTTAATACCAGGAACATAATCTGAGCATTCGAAGCCGCATCTTTCCGGGTATTGACCTCCTGCATTTGCTGCATCGCTTTCAATCCCATCGGTGTAGCAGCATTATCCAAGCCCAGCATATTAGCAGCCAGATTCATCATAATGGACCCATGGGCAGGACTATCCTGAGGCAGCCCAGGGAAAAGACGGCGGAAAAACGGATTGATCATTCCTGACATCACCTGCACAGCCCCACCCCGTTCACCGATTTTCATGATCCCCATCCACAAAGTCAGCACTCCGGTCAGCCCCAGGGAAATCTCGAAACCGGTCTTCGACATATCGAAAGTAGAGGTCATCATAGCGCTGAATACTTCCGTATCACCTCCTATCACTAAACGAAATAAAGCGACAATGAAGGCAACGGCAAAAAAGAAAATCCAGATATAATTCAACACCATAATTCACTACACCTGATTAACGCAAAGGGAACCGATCACGACAAGTAAAAAGCAGAACTTTTTACTTGTCAGCCAGCCCCTTGCAAGCTTTAAGGGGTATTTTGCAGCAAAGACACAATAGTCATCGGCCCCACTCCTCCCGGAACAGGCGTGATATAAGAACATTTAGGAGCTACTCCTTCAAAATCTACATCCCCACCAGGCGGAAACCGGACTTCGTTTTATCCGAAGGTACCCGGTGGATTCCGACGTCTACCACTACCGCACCTTCTTTTACATATCGGCAGTCACAAAATGAGGTTTTCCCAAAGCGACGATCAGTATATCGGCTTGTAACGTCATTTCTTTTATATTTTGCGTACGGCTATGACAGATCGTCACCGTACAATCTGCATATTTATCTTTACGTGACATCAACACCGCCATCGGAGTACCTACGATATTGCTTCTCCCGATCACCACACAATGCTTCCCTTGAGTGGGTATTTCATAACGTTTCAGCAACTCTACGATTCCCGCGGGAGTTGCAGGCAGATAGGCAGGCAAACCGGTCACCATCTTGCCGACATTGCAGGGATGAAATCCATCCACATCTTTTTATCGGGATCGATAGCCATCAACACTTTATGCTCAGAGATATGGCGAGGCAACGGCAACTGTACGATATAACCGTCTACGTCGGCATCCTGATTCAACTTATCGACGACAGCCAACAATTGTTCTTCGGTAATATCGGCCGAATACCTCATTTCGGTGCTCTTGAAACCGACCTCCTGCCAAGCCTTTAACTTTCCTGGCCCCATCAGTTTCACTCGACGGATCGTTACCTACCAGAACGGCAACCCAATGAGGTGTTTTGGCTCGGCTGCTTTCATCCGTTTTTACTTCATCTGCCAACTCTTGTTTTACCTGAGCTGCAATTTTTTTCCCATCTATTAACTCCATTTCTTCTATTCACTTTTCGTTAATCACTTACAGTCGCTCAACGTCTCATGCCGGGCATTTTCCGCATCAGTTTACCACCACCGGACAACATCTTCATCATCTTCTTCGATTCTTCGAATTGTTTCAACAGACGGTTCACGTCCTGAACGGTCGTTCCACTACCTTCGGCAATTCGCTTACGGCGTGAACCGTTTATCAGGGCCGGATCCTCCCGTTCGGCAGCAGTCATGGAATAGATAATCGCTTCAACTCCTTTAAAGGCATCGTCGTCGATATCGATATCTTTCAGTGCTTTACCGACACCGGGAATCATGGAAGCCAGATCTTTGATATTTCCCATCTTTTTGATTTGCTGGATCTGACTCAGGAAATCATTAAAAATTAAACTGATTGCGGGGAAATTTTCTTTTGTAATTTTTTGGCTTCTTCGGCATCGAACTGTTCCTGAGCCTTTTTCTACCAGGGACACGATATCTCCCATCCCCAGAATACGGTCGGCCATACGTTCGGGATGGAAGGCGTCCAAAGCTTCGAGTTTCTCTCCGGTTCCGACATACTTGATCGGTTTGTTCACTACCGTACGGATAGAAAGAGCGGCCCCCCCGGGTATCTCCATCCAGTTTGGTCAGAATCACTCCGTTGAAATCCAGCCGTTCGTTAAATTCGCGGGCAGTATTCACTGCATCCTGACCGGTCATCGCATCGACCACGAACAGGGTTTCATTCGGATGAATAGCCTCTTTGATTGCAGCGATCTCGTTCATCATCTGCTCGTCGATAGCCAAACGTCCTGCCGTATCGACAATCACCACATCATACCCCTTCGCTTTGGCTTGTTTAATGGCATCCAAAGCGATCCTTACCGGATCTTTGGTCGTCTCATCGCTATATACAGGCACCTGGATCTGTTCGCCCAATACTTTCAACTGCTCGATAGCAGCGGGACGATAAACGTCACAAGCCACCAGCAAAGGTTTCTTCCCTTTTTTATTCTTCAATAAATTGGCAAACTTACCGGAAAAGGTCGTTTTACCGGAACCTTGCAAACCGGACATCAAAATAATCGCCGGATTACCTTTTATATCTACTTCGACATTCTTGCCCCCATCAACTCAGCCAACTCATCGTGGACAATCTTCACCATCATTTGTCCCGGTTTGACAGCCGTGAGCACATTCATACCCAAAGCTTTCTCTTTCACCCGATTGGTGAAGTCCTTCGCTATTTTATAGTTGACGTCGGCATCTAACAAGGATCGGCGCACCTCCTTCAAGGTCTCCGCTACATTCAATTCTGTGATTTTTCCCTGCCCCTTTAATATCTTTGAACGACCGTTCCAGTCTTTCCGATAAATTCTCAAACATATCTTATTCGCTTTATATTTAATGATTATTTTATCTTTTCCCAATATTTTTCAACACCACAAATGTTTTATCGATCAAGGCATTATCAACCACCACCGTAAACTCGTTGGTAGAAGAGATGACTTCGGTCAGATTGATACCTTCCCAAGATAATTCTTTCATAATGGTATAATAAAAACCGGCCTGCATACTGTTCCCTTTCGGCAATTTCAGCGTCACCGAAGACAGACCGTTTTTTTTAAAGAGACACAACTCATCTTTAAAATAATCGGCGATCAATTCCTCCATCGTGTCGCTGATCACAAGATTGGTTTCGAAAACTCCCTGTACCATCGTATAAAAAATCTCATCGTTTTTCACCAGATTTTTCAATACTTCGATATGGCAATCCAATAGAGTAGGTGAATTTTTTTAAAGTATAGTCACACAAACTACTCCTAAGAATAATATCCCCCATATTACTCAGCAACTTATTCAACTGCACCTGCTCCCGCACCTGCAAATAAGGCGCCAACCGATTCAAGGCCATCACAATAGCCCCGGTATTCACTCCCTTCTGCAACGCTCTCTCCACATCGGGCTGCAATTGCCGGGCAAGCGAAGAAACATTGATAATGCCCGCCGCTAAAGACTCCGACAGATAAGGCCGGTGTTTTACGATATCTTCTACAACATGAGAAATACTGACCATACAAAGTACATTTAAAAGATGAGCTGTTTAATTTTCAACAAAAAAATAGTATATTCTGAGCATTTAACCACCGATTTTCTATTTTTTTTCATAAGAAACGAAAGAAATGAATACAACCAGACAAACGCATAAAAATAACCGGTAAAATAGAAAAGCCAAAAAATCCGGCAGGATCACTCCTACCGGATTCACACAACATAAATTTGAAACTACACTTATCAACGCATCATTCTGCAATTGTACAAGGAAGTGACACGTTTGCCTTCATATCCTTTAAAAGATACCCGGATTTTATCTTTTCCCTCGGTAAATTTAGCAGGGATTACAATCGTATTTTCAACGAAGTTTCCATCTTCACCTTTAGGGAGAGAACAATTCCAGACGTTCATCATCGATCAGGATTTCAAAGGTATCACGGCCACAATCCCCGCCCCAGAAAGTCATCATCATCTTCATGGGTTCCGTCCCGGATACTTTCATATCGAAATCAAAATATCCGGTCGGATAAGCATACCGGTATTTTTACCCCTGAAATCTCCGATACGGCTTTCCCCGGCACTCAGGTTATGATCCCGTTCGGGCTGCATTTCTCCCAGCACGATATAATCGACAGTCACCTTATTCAGTTCTTCGATCCGCAATCTTTCTGCTTCATATTCCGCCTGTTTTTTGTTTCCATTCCCGGGTGAGAATACATCCCAATACACCGTATAATACTGATCGTAGGTATTGTAAAAAGGAATCAATGTCACCTCTTTTCGGATAACCCAAACCTTCGGTTTCAAAAGTCAGCGGTTTACCGTTTACCGGGTGGATATACTTACATACCTGTTTGTCGGGTGAAACAAAAACCGGTACACCGCGGATCGGTTCTATCTCTTTCTCACCCAATGCACCTGCCAGTAAAGTCGGTCCGTAGAACACAGCCCGCCGGTCGGCATTATCCGGCATTTCCTTCGTATAAAAAAATTCATCGGTATATTCAATTCGATCCGGTCGCCTGCTTTCCATTTCCGTTCCAGCGTAATGAAAGATCCCGGTTTAGAAGTTATTTTTTGCTTTGTACCGTTCACTTTCACCACGATCCCTTCTCCGGCCCACACCGGATAACGCAGATTCAAAGCCAAAGGCTGACGTTCCCCCCTCGACCACTTTCAACGTCACCCGTCCATTCTCCGGATAAACGGTTTCCAACCTCACTTTCAATCCCTTCTCTTTCCAGGTCAATACCGAGGGTATATAAAGATTGACAAACAGAGAACGGTCGTCGCTACCGTGACTGTAAATCGCCCCCCATACTTGGAATGATTTTCAAAACCACTTCCCATACAACAGGTGAATGAATTGTATTTATCGCAAAAATCTTTCCGGGTTCCCATCGCCAGCGGCACAAAATAACAGGTCATTCCCGTTTCGGGATGCTGAGAAGCCAGGATGTGATTATACAATGCTTTCTCGTAAAAGTCGAGATACTTCGGATCTCCGGTCCATTCATACAGATGTTGGCTCAATTTCAGCATATTATAAGTATTACAGGTCTCACAGGTAGAATGCGTCAGGCGATCGTTCAGTTTATCGGGTGTCGAAAGATATTTCTCCCCGAGCTATTTCCCCCGTTAGCATAACTATGATGATTTACCATCGTTGTCCAGAAAAATTCGGCAATCCGTTCATCTTTTGGGTTTCCGGTCAACTCATACTGACGTGCACTACCGATGATCTTCGGTATCTGGGTATTCGAATGCAATCCGGGCAGGATATCTTTCCCTTCTGCCAACGGTTCCATCAATCGTCTGTGGTAAAATCGATATGAAGCGTCCAGGTATTTTTTATCTCCGGTCAGAGCATACACCTGAGCAAATGCTTCGTTCATACCACCGAACTCACAATTCAGCATCGTCTGTACCTGTTCGTCCGTCAGTCCGGCAAGTACATCCACCAGATAATCGGCCAAATTCACCAGTACTTTTTTTAGCAGTCTTGTTCCCAGCTAACAGATAAGCATCATTGAGTCCCATCATGGTTTTATGTTCGTTGTACCAGGGGACCCACAAGCCGTTCAAATCGAATCCGGCCGAACGGATAATCCCCCCTTTTTTCACCTGTTTGAATACCCGGTCTCCCCCGGCATGCCACCGATAAAACCGTTCACAAAATATTGCTGGCAACTATCCAGTTCGTGCACGATATAATCCACCCGTTGTTTGAAGCGTTCGTCTCCGGTAGAGGCATACTGTTGTGCCACAGCCGAAAGATAATGTCCCAGGGTATGCCCGGCTATCCCCATAGACTCCCCAGCTTCCATAAGATTCTCCTTTCGGCTCGAGGCCTGCATTCTTCAGGAAATTCGATAACAACCGGTCCATATCCATTTCCAGCATCCATGCCGCATTCCGGTCCATAGCATTCTTAAAAGGGCTATCCAGCAAACGGACATCCTTCAAACCGAAATACTTCACCTTCGCCGGCACCACATTCCCGACAGCCAAGGCCGTGCAATGCTCACAGGCTCGGCCTACCGACACAACCCTATAACCAGTAACAATCCTATTATTAATTTTCTCATAACTTCTATTATTTTCAAATTCTACCTTTGCCCCCTTTACTCTGTTCCGAGTACAATCACATTCGCACTAAAAGGGGCCTACTTTCACCTGTTTGGTATTTTTTCAAACTTTTTTCCGACACTTTCACCACACTTTCCTGTCCCGGTGTATTATAAGCCATATCGTCGGGTCCGGTAAGGGTATAAATCGTCGCCACCCCGTTCAACCGGCATGTTTTTTTGCCTGATACTCAAACTGTCCACCCAGTATATCCAGATCGAAAGTCACTTCTTCCCAGCCCGGATTTATAACAGATAAAGTCAATGCCTGATCGGAAGACCGAATAGCGGCAGCGACATCCAGGGGACGTAACTCTCCGTCCACTTTCACCGGAACGGTACCGAATTGTTCGCGATATAATTTCAACACCTCGCCGGTCGAAGCATAACAAGCATCCGTCGTCGTCGCTTTGATACAACCGATGACATTCACCGTTTGTGCATAATTGGCCATAAATACCATATCGCTTTGACGGAGGAACTCATTCAGTCCGGCAGCAATGCCCAAAGCATCCCGTAAGAAATAACGGGTACCCAATTCGCCATAGATATGAGGGGCCGTACCTAATAATTCCATTCGTCCATACAAATACGGATATCTTTACCTTCCAAAGCGGGAATATCTCTCCGGTACCCCCGGTGTGCCTCGGCTATCCGGCGAATATTACGGGGAATTTGCAATACGTGTGTCATCAGTCCTCCGCCATGCCAGTCCTGACAATAAAAGTGTTCGCTCACCAAATCCATCCGGTCGGCACAATTAGCCAAAATCATTTCGTCCCACCGGCCCACTTCTCCGACAGCAATCAGGTGGATAGAAGAATCTACTTTCCACATCGCATCTGCAAAACTGTTATGTTTTTTTCACAAAAAGCCTCCGTACTCATAAAACCGAGTTGCCAATCCCCGAACATTTCATTCCCGACGGACCACCATTTCACCTTCCAGGGTTTTGCCTGTCCGTTTTGTTTCCGCCATTTACCCATCGGTGGTATCCTCTGTACCGTTACAATATTCCACCTCATCGGCAGCTTTTTTACCCCCTCCTAAACCGGCATTTACAGCAATATAAGGCTCGGTATCCAACAATTCACACAATCGCATAAACTCATGGATCCCGACATCGTTCGATTCCACTCCTGTCCAGGCCGGATTTCTCCGGGAGGCCGTTTATCCCGTTCACCGATCCCGTCATGCCAATCATAACCACTGACGAAATTACCTCCCGGCCAACGATATACCGGAGCTTTCAATCCTCTCAGCAAAGCCAGCACATCCGCCCGGAAGCCGTCGATATGATGATCATCCGGCATCAAAGAAGCCGTACCGATCCATAATCGTCCTTCTTTTTTTTTTGCGGACAGATCGAAAAAGTAGCATCCTTTACTTTATGATCGAAAGCTGAAAAATGCACCGGATATTTACGATAAGTAGTCCCGACCTCCAAGGATAATTCCTGAGTAAACGAACCGTAATTCAACATCACTTTTACCGGCATTTCGCGATCGGCTTTCATTACAATATATCCCGAACAGGAAATACCGGGCCGTAATCCCAGTTGCGTCTGTTTCAGCGCGATCCGTTTACCGTCAGTTTCAACACCGGAGTATGCCGTCCTGTATAAGGAGCCGTCTCGATCCATATACAAACCTTTTTCCGCTTTATCCGTGCCCGCAATCTGCCAGGAGAACCTTTTTGTCCCGGAGCATACCAGAATTTCCGGTCCATCAACATTTCGGCCCAGATACCTCCCGCCATACAATGCCCCATATGTTCTATAAATTGCCCATAAATATAAGGAGACATCTCCGCCTTTTGCTCTGCCGGATCAACTTTTATACTGGTTTCGATGACCTCCGTACCCAGACATTCGAACGAAAGATCGTCAAACCATACTTTCCCTTTTGCTTTTCCTTCTTTCCCAGCAAACATGATACGATGACACAATCGTTCGCTCCGGTCTCAAAATCACAACTGACCAAAGTCAGTCTTGCGTACCGGTAAAATAAAGGCAATTGTACCTCGACTCCTGCAAGCGGAATCCGGCTCCCCCTTGCGGTTCGGCCACTGCATTTTCACATTTGATCCACCCTTTGAAGCGATATTATTTCGACCACGGGTTGCCAGTTGTTCGGTATCCGTTAGCCAAACCGTCGCTGAAATACATAAACTCCGGGTACCGTCATGAGCCGTTGCATCATAGAAGTGCAAAACTTCTAACTTTACTGGCAGGAAGGAGCCTGCCAATAGAACACTTCTGAAGAAACGCGACCTTCGGCAAGAACCGTTCTTTATTTCTCCCCCCACTTTCATCCACCGGTCAAAGGTTGACGCTCTTTTTAAGGACAAGAACATGCACAAAGCACCGCTATCGAATAAAACGATATTATTCTTCTTCATTTTCGATATTTTATTGATGTATTTATGACAATCCAATCTGCTCTCGTTCAGCCAGCTCGCGCTCATATCGTACAAACCGCGGTCATGCCTTC